>Ga0256837_1002966_pt1 | contig 10007 bp, 10 predicted proteins | sample 4562384metaG_FD_185976 | JGI IMG/M metagenome (GOLD analysis project Ga0256837, IMG submission 185976) | Hydrothermal vent microbial communities from Guaymas Basin, Mexico - 4561-384 | ecosystem: Environmental > Aquatic > Marine > Hydrothermal vents | place: Mexico: Guaymas Basin | collected... | reverse complement strand
CACTCCCTACTACATCCCCATCTATCTTTATATCTCCACTCTCACTATATACTCTTGTTGTACTACTAAGTGTTATATCTTTAAGATTTACTTCTCCCTCTCCTAATGCATATAATGAACTATTATTCTCTAATATAGTTGCTCCACCTATCGTTAATCTTCCACTCTTTGCCTCTATATATGTTTCATCTTTTAAAGTTGCTCCTGCATCTAAAATTACTGAACCCTCTCCATATAATGAACTATTATCACTTAGTGTTACACTCTTTGCTGTTAACGTTGTATCACTCTGCTTTGTGAAGATAGTTGTAGCATCACTTAACTCTACATCCCCTACTGTTACACTCTTTGTATTTGACCCTATCGATGCTGTTTGTGTTAAGGTTACATTATTTGTTGTTACTGCTCCACTCTCACTATATATATAACTCTCTTCACTCCCTACTACATCCCCATCTATCTTTATATCTCCACTCTCACTATATACTCTTGTTGTACTACTAAGTGTTATATCTTTAAGATTTACTTCTCCCTCTCCTAATGCATATAATGAACTATTATTCTCTAATATAGTTGCTCCACTAACAGAGAGAAAACCATCATTTATTCCTACACTTCCTTTATTTGTAATATTTATATCATCTATAACTATTGTGCCATTTTCACTATATATATAACTTTCATCTTTCACAATTAGATTATTAATAATCTTTACATCACCCTTGTTGCTATATATTCTTGCCGTATCCGTTAATATTGTTTTATTTAATGATATATTTCCATCTTCTAAAGCATAAAGAGAACTATTATTTTCTAAAGTTGTTGTTCCAGCTATTGTAAGTAAACCATCTTCTATTGCAATATAACTTTCATCTGTTATATTTATATCATCTGTTGTTATTTTCCCATATTCACTATATATATAACTTTCATCATGCAAAGTAAGATTATCTTGAAGAGTAATATTAGACTCATCATATCCAATAATGTAGGCTGTGTTTTTCAGTTGAGCTTGAAATATATTTATATTTGCATTACTAACTTCTATCGAACCATTATCATCTAAATAAGCTGTACCATTGATAGTTACATCTGCATTATCACCATAGATATAAGCTTGTTGAGATATATTTACATCTTCCGTTGTTAAAGAACCACCATTTTGTACTTGTAAATATGAGTTATAACCGCTACTTGTAGATTTTAAAACAAAATCTTGAGTTACATTTATATCTACATTATCATCACCTATACCAAAATAATCTTCACTTCCATTTTGATTTGAAATATTGACATTTTCATACTCTTTATTTTGTGAAATAGTTACACTTTTATTTTGTGAATTATCATCAATAATTAAATCATTATTATTTGAATTATCTTCATTATCATTGTTTGAATCATCATTATTGGAGTTGTCATCATTTGAATTATTGTCATTTGAATTATCATTTTCTTGATTTGAGTTATCACCATTATCTTGTTGCCCATCTTCTGAATAAAGTAACGAACTATAAAATAATATAAAAAAGATAAGAAAATATTTTATCATCTTAATGTATAACTTATATTCAAAGCAATAGCACTGTTATTAATAGCTTTTGCAGATTTATATTCATCTATAATGCTACTACTATATGAAAATTTTAGATTAATATTTGATGATACTTGATAGCCTATTTTTGAAGCAAATTTTCTTTGGATAATATCTTTGGAATTATAGACACTAAAACCTCCTGCCAAAACACCTGTTTGAAGCTCTCCACCAAGATAGTCTAATTCAAAAGTAAAAGTTTTATAATAGATAATATTTTTTATCTCATAAGCAAATAAATTTTTATCATAAGAATAAGCATTTTCATAATGAAATTGTAATGATATGAAATTTGACAAATAAGTAAAAGGAGAAAAATATCCTATATGTGTCGTTAACTGGGTTATATTTATAGAACTACTATGCTCCTCTAAATCTGTCCCATTTGTATAGTAACTATCATAAATTTCTACTCCATAACTCAGTTTATCTCTTTCAAACCAGTTCCAACGAGTATATCCTCCAATAAATGTTGTTCCATTTTGAAGATTTGTATCTGTTGTTGTATTTGTATGAAAACCTATTTTATAAAAGTGGTCTATAAAAAAGCGAGAATATAACATAGTTATCTCATCTTGCATAAGATTTTGAGTTGAACCTTTATATCTTATATCTGTATGAGCATAGGCAAATTCAATGAGATAAGAGAGTGTTCCACTACTCATATAGATACTATTTATAGTACCACTCTCTTTGAAAGATTTTTTATCAGATTTAACATAAATAGTAGAAGGAGAGATAACAGAAACTTCAGCAAATAAACTACTTTGTAATAAAACTATTAGAGTTATTATAAAAATAATGTTTTTCATAAAAATCATCCTTGTTCAAGAGTATATGTTCTATTTATTCTTTGATATGAGATTTTAAAGCCAATCTTATTCAACTTTGAAATATAAACTCGAAGTGTTCCATCACTTGTTGTTTCTAATCTATCAAATATAAAATCTTTAGCAATAGGTTTATCTAAATGTGATAAAAAAAGTGTAAGCAATTTTGTTTCAGCTGGGGATAACTTTATTCTTACACTATTTTTATAAAGATGTTGTGTTATTATATGATAATAAAAAGAGCCATATACTAAAATATTATTTTTATGATTAAAAAGTTTTTTATACTGATATGTAACTCTTGTTAAAAACTCCTCTTCAATAAAAGGTTTAGCTATATAATCATCCCCTATCTCAAATGACCTCTTGAGATTATATATATTATAGAGTTCATCTATAAAAATAATTGGGGTAGTATCATCTGCTTTTTTAAGCATAAAAAAAAGTTCATAATAGTGAAAATTCACAATATAAAGGTCAAATTTATACTCATAAGTAAGTGTATAAATATCCTCTTCACTTGATGCAACACTTAACTCATATTCAAAATATTTCTCTTGAAAGATCGATAAAAGTGTTGTATCACACAACAATATCTTATACATTATTTTTGTGCAGTTCTCACCAATATATTGTTAGGGTCTAAAATCAAAATATCTTCATAGAGTTTTGAAAGATATTTATTACCTTGAATTTGATAGACGATAGCTAATTGTTCAAGATATTTTATATCAGTTGGATAGAGTGCTAACATCTTATTTATAATTTTTGTTGCTACATCTAATTTATTTTGAGCGATAAGAGATTGTACCATATAAAGATTTGCATAATAGTTATAAAAATCTATCTTTATAAGCTCCTGTGCAACCATTTCTGCTTCATTAAACTTTTGTGTTTCGAGATATACACTTATCATACCGAGCTTTGGGTCAAGTGCATACATATTTGCTAGTGTTGCTCTTTTATAATATTTAACAGCATTCGTATATCTTTTTTTAAGATAAAACAACCAACCTAGACGGAGATTCAGCGTATAACCCTTTGGGTATTTTTTATAAAGAGGAGAGAGTACTTTTATAGCTTCATTATATTTCCCCATCTGTTCATAATCGTATGATTTAAAATAATCTTTTTTTACATCATCAGACATCTGTGCTGAAAATGCTAGTGTTGAAGAAAAAAGTGCTACAAGTCCAATTTTTATAAATATATTCATTTTACTTTCCTTAGTTGAATATTATTATACTCTATTTTAGTGTAACCTTTTTCTAAAGGTTCAAGATATGCTTTTCCATATTTTGATTCTATTGTTTGTATATTAAATGTATAACGACACTGATGTTTATAAAAATCTTTTTTTACTGTTGAAGCTAACTCTATACCTATCTGTTGCATCTTAGATTTTATAAGATAGATAGGAAGATAATCATCATAATAAACCTCTCCAAAAGAGATAAAAGGTACACGAGGTGCTAAAATAAAAAACCATTTTAGATAGGAGTCTCCCCCTTGATAGTGATAAAAATAGAACTCTTTAGAATCATTATAGAAAAAGAGCTGATTTTTCTTTTTATCTTCAAGATAAAACTCTCCTAGTTCATTCATCTTTACAACAAACTCAACTGTTTGGATTTTAATCTCATCTTTATAGACATCATATTTAAAAATATCATCTAAGATAAATAAAAATCTTGAACTGATACTTCTATCTGATACAACAGCTGTCACTTTCTCTTTAAGATTTGGAAGAGCATTCAGATAAAGTTGTTTCCCTTGTAGATAAGTAGTAAAACTAAACTTTTTTGTAAAAGAGCCAACTAAACCTAACTCTTGCACCTGTATATGAATATGTGGCTCAGGAGAATATCCACTATTTCCACATTTAGCGATGATTTTATTTAAAGGAACATATTCACCAATCGCCACTGTAATAGAGTATTGCATAAGATGACTTATCTCCACAAAAAAGCCTAAATCACTTTTAATGATTATATAGTTCCCCCAGTTATTCACACGGTCAACCTCTCCAATAGTGTTATCTACCAAATCAGTTCTTAAATCAACTACATATCCACCAACAGGAGAGAGAACAGACTCCCCAAATGCAAAATAATCATCAGCATACAGACCCTCATTTTTATATGTTTTTTCATCTTGAGATTTTACAAAATCGTAAGCGTATTGGAATTTTCCTTTATGTGTCCACTCTCCATTAAAAGCTTGATATATCTCCCATTCACCAGAAAATGGTAACCCTATTTTAGGGTCAAATGTACCAAATCTGAAAATTTTACTTAAATAACTTGAGAGTGATTCTTCAGGTGTTGATTTAATATCGATATTAAACTCTTTATAGTACATAAAAGAGAGCATAAATATAAAGATAATCACTGTAATATTAAAAGGAAGTGTGAAAACAGGAATAGCATAATAGTTAAAAAGGGTACTAATAGCATCCGTTAAAACAACACTTATAGCAACCCCAGCAAGAGCTAAAATAAAATTCTTAAGTGTTGGTAGTAAAAATACCCCACAAAGAGCGATAGCAACTAAGATATAGTTAAACGCATAGGGATCGTGCAGTGCTTGAGCATAAGAACCAAGTAAAAAACTATGTACTAAAACACCAAAGTAAAACCCAACTATCGCCATAATAGCTGTTATACGAGAAAAATAGAGTACCAATGCCAACATCAAAAAACCAGCAATATTTGATGGTAAAAAGAAAATTGTTCCAAATGATTTTAAGAAAGAGCTAACAATAAGAGGAAGTGTTACATCATAGAGCATTGCATTATTTACAAGAGTTGAGAGTAGCCCTGAGTATTTAAGTGAAGCCAAATATACAAACATTGTCACTATAGAAAAAGGCAATGATAATATGGGAATTCTATAAACACTGAAAAGGCGATTTAACATAAATGAAAACATAAATGTAAAAGAGGATAATATCGCAATGAGTGCTATACTTATAAGGGAGGGAGAGAAGATAAAACCTATCCCCATTCCCACCAACAAAGAGTTATATATATAAAAACCTTGTGCTAAATACTCCTCTTTAAACTCCAAAAATTCAGCGAACCATATAGTAAAAAAAACAGCAGCTAATCCACTAATGGCAACTGAAGGGTTTAAAAATGTGATAGCAAGGAGTATAACCCCTGCATATTTATTGTTTAAAAAGAGAAGTGAGCTATAAGGCTTAATAGCACTATACACAAGAGTTTTTATATTTTCCATCTAGTTTTTTATACCTCTTTATAGTTTACAGTTGCTAAATCATCAACATCTTTGATAACTCTATGAGAACCATCATTATCTATCAGAACAACAGCTGGTTTATAACGGATAAATTGCATCGCTTGTGTATAGTTATATGCTCCAACAGGTGAAAGAGTAAGTACACTTCCTCTATTTAAAGGTGGAAGCATTATATGCTCCTCAATTACATCGATATTCATACAAAGTGGACCATTTAAAAGTGAAGCTTCATTATCACCTTCATAGTGTTTATCTAACTCAACATTGTAGTTAAACCAAGTAGATGTATAGAGTAAGTTTACACCAGCATCTAAGATATACCCTTTCTTACCATCTGGAAATCTTTTGTAACCATGAACAGAAGTAAGTAAGTAACCAGCTTCATCTATAAGACCACGTCCCGTTTCTAAGAAAAGTTTAGGAAGTTTTTCACTTTTGTTAAGCTCATAGATAGCATTAGTTATAGCTTCAGCATAATCATCAGCAGTTGGAACGATAACATCAGCTGATTGATAGATACCTTTTAAGTTTGATTTTGAAGCAAAACCACCACCTAAATCTATATAATCGATAATCGCATCAAAATCTCTCTCAACTTGCTCTTTAAGTTGCATAATTTTTTGTGTTGCAACTTTGTAGAAGTTTGCATCTAACATAAATGTACCGATATGAGAGTGAATACCCATCAGAGTCATCTTCCCACCATCATACATACGTTTTACAGCATCATACGCTTCACCACTCTCAAAGTTAAAACCAAATCTACTCCATTGAGGGTGCATACCTGTATCCATATTGATTCTAATTGCAACAGGAATAACTATATCTAACTCATCAGCAATCTTTTCTAAATCATTTAGTTCAAAAAGATTATCTACATGAATCTTTGCACCCTCTTGTACTGCGATTTTTAAATCAGCATACGGCTTATATGGACCATTGAAGATAATATCTTTCCCCTCAATCCCTAAAGCTCTTGCTTTTTGGTATTCAAATTCACTTACAACCTCAGCACATGAACCTAAATCGTGAAATATTTTACAAACTTCATTTAAATAATTTGTTTTATAACTCCAACCAAACTGAACATCAGGATAACGTGAGCTAAATGCTGAGTAAAAAGTGTTATATTTTTCCTCTATCTGTCTTTTTGAAAAAACAAAAATTGGACTACCATATTTTTCAGTAAGTTCATGAACACTTACTCCATCTATCTCTGTTCTAATTTTTTGAGTTTTTACAGGACTTCCATATTTTGAAGCCATCGCAAACTCTACTTTATTTATCGTTGGTTTTTTATATACTTTTTTTGACATCTATAACTCCTTAGTTGAAAGTAATTTCATATAGTCTGTAAAATCGGTTACAAACTCACCTGTGTAACGTACATACATCTTATTGTGAGGATAATCAAGTTGTGGTTCAAACTCTTTTTCCTCCATAATATCTACAACCATTTGAGGAAGATTTACCCCTATCTCAGTTGCAAAATATACCCATGCAGGAAAACGTGGATTTATCTCTATCATATAAACATTACCCATATTTACTATACATTCTAGTTCAAAAGGACCCTTCCAACCAGTCTGTTTTACAAAATCTTGAGCGATTTTCATCATCTTGTCGTTTTTGATAGTCACACCTGTCCAGATTTTTCCTATATCCGTAGTTGTAAGTTTTTTGATAGTTACAGCACCTTTTAGCTCACCTTTACCATCACCAACACCTACAAGATTTAACTCTTCACCACTTACAACTTCTTGAATAAGAACAGGAAAACCCCACTCATTTGAGATTTTATAAAAGTAGTCTATCGCACTATCAAGGTTATGTGCCATATATGCTTTATAGTAGTTACCTTTTACCATAAGTGGAAAGTGTGAAGATTGTGTTATCTCTTGAAGCTCTTTGACTGTACTTATCTCATATGTTTTAGGGTAAGTCATCTCTAGTTTTTTAGAGAGTGAATCAAGTTTATTTTTATTACGAAGTTCAAAATTTTCAAGTGATGGTAGACAAAGTTTAATCCCCATCGCTTCAATCTCATCTTGATATTTTATATATAAAGGAAGTTCTGCATCAAGATTTGGGATGATAGCATCAAGTCCCTCATTTTTTTGAATATATTCAAGTCTATCTTTTAACTCATCAAACCCTAAAGATGGGTAAGGCATAAGGTAAGTTTTATCACACATCCCCATAAAATTCCCCGGTTCATTTGGGTCATAAGAGAGTCCAATAGTTGTATTTTTTTCTGCAATACTCTTTATAACAGGAATCCCTGGAGCTGGATTGTCAGTATTGTTTAACCCACTAACTGCAACTTTCATTATACTAAACCATATACTTTGATTTTAGAGATGAAGTCAGTTACATCTATGAAAAGTTCCTCTTTTGAAACTTCATAATTTTGTGCTAAAGCATCGATAATCTCAGCTTTAGATTTACTTTGTTTCAGTAAAACTACTATATCTTTTGAAATTTCATTGAGTTGATAACTATTTCCCATCATTGGGTGAAATGCTATATTGTTCTCATCTACGATTAAATCATTGAGTGCGCTCATATTATTTCCTTTAAAAATTGAAAGTGGATAATAATAGTGGAATGTTGTTAATGAGTTGTTAATAGGGAGCTGATAAAATCTAAATTCTAGTTGGCGATTATGATTATGGATTATATTTGTGAAGGAGAAGGTGGGACAGGGTCAGCCTTTTTTAAAGGATATAACAATGAGGCTCGTTTTCATAATTGTTATTCTTTTACTGCTATTAGCAGAAAAAGTTTATTAAAAGCATTTAGAGAGTTCTCAGCTCTCTAACTGTCCCAACTTGATAAAATTATAACATAATTTCTATTTTAAAATCAAAAAATCTTACAAACCAATAGCTCTAATAATTTCAATCAATTCAGCATCACTAATATTCTCTTTTTCTGATTTTGAATAAATTCGATTAAGTATAATTTTTTCATCTATAACAATATATGTAATAACACGAAAACCACCACTTTTTCCAGTTGGAATAGAAGAGTTTGCCACCCTAATTTTATATAGGTCATTTCCTAAAGGTGTTCCAATTTTTGAATTTTTTTCTAATTCAACAATTAAATCTTCAATGTCATTTCTAATCAATCTATATTTTTTAGATAATTTTTTTTACAGTAGTCGTCATTTTTAAAAAATAGAAGAGTAAAGAGCTTGGTTTTTAGATATAAATACCTTGATGAAAAAGACCAAACTCGAAAATAATTGTAACATATTAAAAGAACAGATAAAAGAGCATACAAATTTTAACAGAGCAAGAATATTTGTAATAGTTGGATTGATAGTATCAATCTCAAAATTAAGAGCAGTAAATCTTAAAAAATTAGCAACAGTTTTAAATCCAAGAGAATCTAAAACAGCAAATTATAGAAGGATAGGAAGATTTTTCAATGAGTTTTCATTTGATAAAAAGATAATTGCACAGTTATTATCGAGTTTTTTACCAAAAGAGAAATGGGTATTATCAATGGATAGAACAAATTGGAAATTTGGTAAAGTACATATTAATATATTGATGTTAAGTGTTGCCTATAAAGGGATGGCAATCCCTATTGTATGGTATGTATTGAAGAAAATAACAAAGCAAGGTAATTCAGGATTTAAAGATAGAATTAAAATTATAAAAAAGTTTATTGACATATTTGGTGTAGATAAAATTGAAGTTTTAACAGCAGATAGAGAGTTTGTAGGGAAGATTTGGTTTAAGTGGCTGAAGAAAAGAAAGATACCATTTGCTATTAGAATAATGAATAATAAAAAAGTGAAAGTTGGTCGAGGCGAGGTAAAGGTTAATACTCTTTTTAGAAATCTTAATCTGAATGAACATACATTTTATCGAACTAAAAAAACGATATATGAGTACAAAGGATTATCTTTAATAGGATTGAGAATGAAAGATGAATTTCTAATTATTGCTACAAATACTAAGCAAGAAAAAGCTTTGGAATTTTATAAACAAAGATGGGAAATAGAGGTATTATTTTCAGCTCTAAAAAAAAGAGGATTTAATCTTGAAGAAACTCATATGAGTGATAATCATAAGCTCAATACCTTGATAGGTATATTGAGTTTATCATTTGTTTGGAGTCATAGTATTGGTGAATGGTTGAATGAAAAAATCCCTATTATAACCCTAAAACACGGAAGAAAAGCTCAAAGCTTATTTCTTTATGGTCTTGAATATTTATCTGAAATATTATTGAATTATGAGTTTAGAGAGAAAGATTTAGTAGGTGTTTTTGAGCGGTTGAAATTTGATGATTTTAAAAAATGACGA
>Ga0256837_1002965_pt1 | contig 10011 bp, 5 predicted proteins | sample 4562384metaG_FD_185976 | JGI IMG/M metagenome (GOLD analysis project Ga0256837, IMG submission 185976) | Hydrothermal vent microbial communities from Guaymas Basin, Mexico - 4561-384 | ecosystem: Environmental > Aquatic > Marine > Hydrothermal vents | place: Mexico: Guaymas Basin | collected... | reverse complement strand
TATAATGGTAAAACTTTTTTAAATGTTCCCAATGTACCGTTTGTTTCACTTGGTATAGAAGATTTGAAAAAGAGTAGTAAAAAAGAGTCATTTATAAAATATAAATTTTATAATCCTGCTACTAAAAAATATGAATTTAAAGTCTCCTTGGTAAAAATATTTGAGCCTTTTAATTGGATTATAGGAACGGGGCAGTATCTTAGTGATATTACTCCTGTAATGAAAAAAAGAGCATTGGCAGATATTGAGGCTTTACGGTATGGGGAGAGTGGTTATTTCTGGATCAATGATATGAGCTATACAATGATTATGCACCCGATAAAACAGGAGTATGATGGAAAAGTTTTTATGCATACATTGGAAGTGCCTTTTGTTGAATTAGGTGTACGTGCACTCAAACAGAGCAAAAAAGGGAGTGCAATAATTAAATATGCATTTTATAATCCTGCAACTAAAAAATATGAAAACAAACTTTCTGTCGTAAAGCTTTTTGAACCATGGAATTGGGTAATAGGAACAGGAGTCTATCTGAATAAAATTGACACTTCTATTGAAAATATTACGATTTTAAAAGATAATGAAGAGAGTAGATTTATCTACAAAACAATGATTTTGGCTGTTGTTATTATTTTGGCAACTATAGCAATTGCATATTATCTTGTTGTAAAATTTATTGTTAAACCGGTAAAAAATTTAAATGATGAAAAAGAGCATTTTGAGGAGATTTCTCAAATTGATTTTCTTACAAATATTTTAAATAGAAGAGCTTTTTTTAATGAATCTAATAAATATTTTGCCTATGCAAAAAGAAATAATATTAAGTTTAGTGTTATGATGATCGATATTGATCATTTTAAAAAAATTAATGATGTGTATGGACATGAAGCAGGTGATGAAGTTTTAAAAAGCCTTGCTTTATTGATTCAAAAATTAATTCGAAAAGAAGATATTTTTGGACGATTAGGCGGAGAAGAGTTTGGTTTAGCACTTTTGCATGCAGATCAGTTTTCTGTATATGGTATAGCAGAAAAAATACGCAGTTCCATAGAAGAGAACTCTGTTATCTACAGAGGGTATATTATTCATTATACAATTAGTATAGGGTGCTATACAGTAACGTCAGAATCCGAAGATATTAAAGTAGCTTTAAATAAAGCAGATATGGCTCTCTATAGAGCCAAATCTGTAGGAAGAAACAGGGTAGAAGTATATAGAAATATAGCTTCTGTCAAAAACAAAAAAGTTTAGTTACGTATGATATCGTACTCTTCAGGGATGCGTGGTTTAAATATTTTCATATCTATTTTTCTATTTTTTAGAGGGTTTGTAAACTCTATTGTAACACTGTTTTCAAATTCATCTTTGTAGCTGATTCTTTTTATAGTGTTATTCTCTGTTTGAATAATAAAGCTTGTATTGTTATACCTTGCAAGATATTTATTTTTAGAGAGTTTTTTTGCATTATGGATTAATGTAAAAAAGTCAAAATTTTTCCCTATTTTTTTAATTATGGCCTGTTCTAATTCTTGTTCAACAATAATTGCCTGATTTTCTAAAATATAGACATTTTTTTCGATGGGTTTTGTATAGCTCCATAATGCGTATTGTGGTTTTTTTGCGACTATATGTCCATAATAGAGGATTGTTTTATTTTGATCGTCAACAATTTTTTGTTGAAAGTCTGCTTCAAAAGAGGTCAAGTTCTGTATATTTGCCAAACCTGCTGTCGTTAAAAGTAAAAGTAAAAAATTCTGTTTCATATGCATCCTTGTTGTAAGAAATTATAGCAAATTATCCATTTATACTATTTATTAGATTTAATGTGATAAAATTAGAGCAATTTCAATAACTATTATATAGTAATTTATATAGTTTATTTATAAGGTGAGCAATGCTACAGGCATTTATGGGAAAGGTCTTTGGAACAGCAAACGACCGTGAATTAAAAAAATATTTTAAAAAAGTAGAAAAAATCAATGCTCTTGAGAGTAAATATGAGTCTTTGAATGACGATGAACTCAAAGCTTCATTTTTAGAGCTCAAAGATAGTGTTAACAGTGGTGAAAAGAGTTTGGATGATGTTCTTTTTGACTCTTTTGCAATAACGCGTGAAGCTTCAAAACGTACATTGGGTATGCGTCATTTTGATGTACAGCTAATCGGTGGTATGGTACTGCATGACGGGCGTATTGCAGAGATGAAGACAGGTGAAGGTAAAACGCTTGTTGCTACACTTGCAATTGCACTCAATGCTATGACAGGTAAAGGTGTTCATTTAGTAACAGTTAATGATTACCTTGCTGCTCGTGATGCAAAAGAGATGGGACCTTTGTATGAGTTTTTAGGTTACAGTGTTGGTACTATTTTAGAAGATATGCATGATCCAAAAGAGAAAAAAGCTGCATATGATGCAGATATTACATATGGAACAAATAATGAGTTTGGTTTTGATTATCTTCGTGACAATATGAGCTACTCCAAAGAAAATATGGTTCAGCGTGGACATAACTTTGTTATTGTTGATGAAGTTGACTCTATTTTAATCGATGAGGCAAGAACACCTTTAATTATTTCTGGTCCAACAAACAGAAATATGCAAGATTATGTTCGTGCAAACGCTATTGCTCTGCAACTTGAAAAAGATAAGCACTTTACTGTTGATGAAAAAGATAAAGTTATCTTAATTACAGAAGAGGGAATTACAAAAGCTGAAGAGCTTTTTGGTGTTGAAAATCTCTACAGTGCAGAGAACTCTTCACTCCCGCATGCACTTGATCAGGCACTTAAAGCAAACTATCTTTTTGAAAAAGATGTTGATTATGTTGTTAATGATGGTGAAGTTGTCATTGTTGATGAGTTTACAGGTCGTCTAAGTGAAGGAAGACGTTTCTCTGAAGGTCTGCATCAGGCACTTGAAGCCAAAGAGGGTGTTGAGATCAAAGAGGAGACCCAGACACTTGCAGATATTACATTTCAAAACTACTTTAGAATGTATGACAAACTTGCGGGTATGACCGGTACTGCTGAGACAGAAGCGACAGAGTTTGCAGAGATCTACGGTCTTGATGTTGTCTCTATTCCAACAAATATTCCAATTTCAAGAAAAGATCTCAATGATCTTATCTATAAAACTGAAGCAGAGAAGTTTGATGCTGTTATCAATACTATTCGTGAGTTAAGTAAAACGGGGCAGCCCGTACTTATAGGAACGGCTTCTATTGAAAAATCAGAGCTTTTACATGAACTGCTTAAACGTGAAAAGATTGCTCATACTGTTCTAAATGCAAAAAACCATGCACAAGAGGGTGAGATCATTAAACATGCAGGTGCTAAAGGAGCAGTGACAATTGCTACAAATATGGCAGGTCGTGGTGTTGACATCAAAGTAGATGATGAAGTAAAAGATCTTGGTGGCCTTTATATCATTGGTACTGAGCGTCATGAAAATCGTCGTATTGATAACCAGCTGCGTGGACGTTCCGGTCGTCAAGGTGATCCGGGAACTACACAGTTTTATCTCTCACTTGAAGATAATCTTCTTCGTATTTTTGGTTCAGACAAGATTAAAAATATTATGGAGCGCTTAGGCGTTGAAGATGGTGAGTATATTGAATCTAAAATGGTGACACGTGCAGTTGAAAAGGCTCAGAAAAAAGTTGAAAATATGCACTATGAAGGGCGTAAGCAGATCGTTGAGTATGATGATGTTGCAAATGAGCAGAGAAAAATTGTCTACAAATTCAGAAATCAGCTTCTTAGTGATGATTATGATATTGATGCAAAAATTGATGAGATTAGAGAGGAGTATGTATCACATCTTCTTGCTCAAGCAGATATCTTTGAGGGAGCAGATCCAGAAGATTTTAACCTTCAAAAGTTAGCAGAACTTTTAAAAGAAGAGGTAAACTTTGATTTAGATACGAAACTTCTTGAAGGTTTGGATTATGAAGAACTGTATGCAAAAGTTGTAGAACTGTTAAAAACTGATTATGATGAGAAGATGAGTGTCCTTGATGAAAAAATGCGTCAAGATATAGAAAAAGAGTTCTATCTAAAAGAGCTTGATGATGCATGGCGTGAGCACCTCTATTCGATGGATAATATGAAAACAGGTATCCGTCTTCGTGCATACAACCAAAAAGATCCACTTGTTGAGTATAAAAAAGAGAGTTTTAACCTCTTTAGTGAACTTATCAATGATATTAAGTTCAATACCATCAGAACACTTCAGATTATCCAGTTTAAAATGGAGAGTGCTGAAGAAGAAGCTGTACGAATTGCGCAACAACTTGAAGATGAAAAACGTGCGCAAGAGGCTTTAATGCGTCTCAATATGAGTGATGATGATTCAGAAGAACGTATAGCCGGATCTGTTGAATCAAATGGGAAAAAAGTTGCACGTAATGATCCATGTCCTTGTGGTAGCGGTAAAAAATATAAACAGTGTTGTGGTAAAAGTGGTCCTAAAAAAGGTGTTTTTGCCTCTTGAAAAAGAATATAGTTCCTTATCTTGTAAAAAGATTTTTACGCTTTGATAAAGATCAGCCTTTTATCTTTATCTCAGCGCTTTTGGCTTTTCTTGGTATCTCTATTGGGGTTACTGTTTTACTCATTGCAATGGCACTGATGAATGGTTTTGACAATGAGTTTAAAAAGAAACTTACTGTTATGAATTATCCTTTAACAATTATTCCTAAATTTTACGGATCTGTAAATGAGGAACTGCTTATTGAATTAGAAGATAAGTTTCCTGATTTGAAATTCAGTCCTTATGTTCAATCTTCTGTAATGGTAAGAAGTGGATCAAACTTAGAAGGCGGATATCTTTTTGGTGTCAATTTTAAAGATGAGGCCAAGGTCAATGAGATTCTTGCAAAAGCTATAAAAAATGTTAAATTTAAAAAGTTTGATGTCCTTATTGGTAAAACACTGCAAGAAGAGTTTGATCTTGGGCGTGATGACAGGTTAATGTATATTTTTACTAATGTTGAACCAGGTGGTCTTTCTGTTACTCCAAAAATAAAACGTTTTAAAGTTCGTTCTGTTTTTGATTCGGGACTTTCAGCTTATGATAAAGCATACAGCTATGCGACTATGAGTTCACTACAAAAGATTTTGCATATGCCTGAAAACTTTTATGATGGTATTCATATCTACTCGAAAACACCGCGCAAAGATATAGAGCGTCTGCAAAAAGAGCTGCCTCTTACAACAACAGTACGTGGATGGTGGCAAGATAATGTAAACTTCTTTGCCGCTTTGGAGATGGAAAAGGCATCACTCTTTATAGTTTTGATGCTTATTATACTTATTGCCGCTATTAATATTATTTCATCATTGCTTATGACTGTGATGAACAGAAGAGGGGAGATAGCACTTCTGCTCTCTTTGGGTGCAACACAAATAGAGATCAAAAAAGTCTTCTTATATTTAGGAATAGTAATTGGTATTAGTGGTATTTTAGCTGGTATTATACTTGGACTCAGTGGAATTTGGGTTTTAGGAACTTTTGATATTATTCATCTGCCTAAAGATGTTTATCCAACTTCTACACTTCCACTTGATCTAAGTATAGAAGATTTCTTTATGATTGTCAGTGGTGCATTTGTTATTGTTGTTGCATCTGCATACTATCCTGCTAAAAAAGCAAGTGAAGTTGATATTTTGACAGTTCTTAGAAATGAGTAATTTTTTATTCTTTTGAACTGTTTATATCTGATATATTTTTAAAAAGTTTATATGGTAATGTCAGTGTCCTTTGAATAATATTTAAGGGAGCTACTGCTATATCTTTTGCAATCATTGTTTTAACGCTAGGGTTTGTTAATTCTCCTGATATTTTGAGAGTTGTTGAGAGACTTTTTCCATCAAAAATAAGATATCCCACAACAGGAATTTTTGAAATACTGCTTCCTATATCTGTTTTAAGATTAAGTAACAGATCAATATTATTATATTTTATACTTGCTGTACCTGTCCCTGCTATTGTAATCTCTTTAGAACCTATATATATATCTGAGATGTTAAAGATATCTTTTTTAAAATGAAATTTCATATAAGCATTGTCAATATGAAGTCCATTCTTACTGTATCCTGGAAGAGAAAAAGTTGCCAAAGAAGGGACAGTGTTGATAAAAGCTAAAATATTATTTAAAAGAACATAGTCTTCCATTGTAGTGTTTTTAATAAAAAATGTACCTTGATAATCGGAGAGCTTACCATTTAGTGAAAAATCTAAGGAGCCCCCTTTAAATTTTGAAAGAGCAAAAAGGTTGTCCATAAAAAGATCATTAAATCCTTGTCCATAGAGGTGAAATTCATCACCTTCAAGTTTAAAACCGGCATTTGCATTAGCATGTTTTAGTTGAGCCGTTGTTATGCCCTTATAATACTGTAAATGCATTGTATCTGAGAGTACATATCGTTTATACCCCATATAAAGATATGAATTTTTTGCATTAAATAAAATATCTGTTTTTTGCTTTGTTTTATTCTTATTAAGTTTTTGTACAAACTCTATAAACTGTAGTAATTCATCGACATTTATACCGCTGTTATTAAGATTTATTTTTATCTCATTTCCTATTTTGAGATTTAGATTTCTATTAACGGTACAATAAATATTTTGCTTTTTTGTTATATATCCTTTTAATGTATATTTTGTCACTGGATGGTTTAGATCCGTTAAAAGTTTATATTTATAATTAATAGTAGCTAGAAATTTTGTATATTTATCATTTGTATTTTTATAAAATCGAATTTTTCCATTATCAATTTTGTACTCTTGTAATATTTTAGAGTTTTTAGCAATAGTTTTTATACTCTTGAGATTTAATACCCACTGGCTGTTTTCAAGTGTAAAATTTGCATCAAGCTCTTTTGCATAAATATGAATTGTTTTCTTTTCATCAAGTTTTAGCAATAATTTTATTTTGTTGTTATAGTAGAGAATAGTTGTATTCTTTGGATTTAACAGTATAAAGTTAGTAAGAGTAATATCTGCTCTTTTTTTATCTATAATGTAATTTGCATCTATTTGTGTCGTTATATAGTTACTTACATAGAGTTTTGTCTTCTTTAAAGATATTGTTTTAAAATTACTTTGCAAGTGAAGTTTTTCTATTTTATATGGTGAGCCATTTAGAAAAAGGGATATAGGATTGGCAGAAGATATTACTAACTCTTTATTGTAAGAGAGCTGAAGTGGAAGATTTGACTGTGCAAGTTTAATGCCACTGTATTTAAAATGAAGCAGATCAATTTTTAGTTGCGTTGTCAAATCTTTAATATTTGCTTCTCCTGTAATAAAGCCGTCTGCAATATCTTGCATTTTAAAATAGGTCGTTGGAATTTTAATTTTTAATTTTTTTAGATTAAAAGGAAGAGATAGAGAGTCTAGTTTCATATTCATATCATCTACTCTCCAAGATGATTTTTCAGCTGTAATCGTGTCGCCTTTTGGAGATATTTTATAGCTTGCATGTAATTTTTTAACTTTTGGATCTAAGAAAATTTTGTTATTGAGTACAATTTTATTAAAAATAAAATCTATAGTTCCTTTTTCTTGTTTTGCATTATATTTTACTTTTACATCTGCTTTTGCTATCTTTTTATAACGAGCTTTCATTTTTGGAATAGTTACATCATAATTATTTAACTGTATTAATGTATCACTTATATCAATATTTAAACCCAAATAATCAAAATTGGCCTTTTGTGTAAAAAACGTTCCTTTTGCTTTAACTTGAATACTTCGTAGTTTAACAGAAATTTCAAGATCTGTTTTTACCTCTCCGCTATGTTGTAAAAAAGGTAGTTTAATACCATAAGTATTGAGGATGAAAAGCATATCTTTATTGAGTTTTCCATTGAAGAGGAGATAAAGAGTTAAAAGTTCATCCTTTTTTGTAAAATCAATTTTAAGCCAGCTTTTATCAAGATACATACTATAAGAGTAAGCTTCTCTTGGTCGTATATAAAGTATGCCATTTTTAAATTCAAGATCTGTTTTATATGTGTGGATTGCATCTAATTTTGTATTATATGTATAGTTTAATTTTTTTAGTGTTGCTGTTATGAAAATATTTTTATATGCATTTGCCATATCTTTATATTTGATAAAACCTTTAATTGTATCTATATGTAAAGATTGAGCATCAATAGCATTGTTTGCCCAAAATTGGAGTTCTTTAGGCAAATTAAAAAGATCCATGAGTTCATGTATATGAGAAATGTCGTTGTTAGATATAATTTTATATGTTAATTTCATTTTATCTGCAGATGTATAGAGCGTAAGATTGATATCTTTATGAAGTGATATATTGAGTTTTGAGTATATGTTTTCTTTGAGTGGATCTAAAATAATATTTCCGTGAATATGAAGCTGATTTTGTAGTGTTGAGAGTTCTTTTAGCGTATATATTATAGATGAATTATATAATTTGAAATGTGAATTAAGTGAAAATTTGGATGATTTTGCTGTAAAAAAACCATTGTCATGATAACTGTGTTTTAATGTCGCAGTTATATCTTTATAGTGAATTTTTTCAACTAGAAGCGTATCTGTAATGAGTAAAAATTGAGATACATAAGATATATACTCTTGAATCTCTTTAAAATTGATCTCTTCATTACTAGAATTACTCTTTTTAAAATTAGCAATATCTAGCTTATCAATAGAAATATTAAGTTTTTCATTCCATTTAATGTAAGTGTTTGTAATTGTAATATTGGAAAATGAAAGATTATCTAGATATAATCCATTTTGTAAAATAATAAATATTACAATAAGTGACACAAAGATGAAAGAAAAAAAACTTACGATTATAGAATATGTTATTGAAATTATATTAATTATTCTTTTATCTTTCATGTACTACCTGATCCAGCCAATTAAAACCCCTAAAGTGCTCTATATTCCAAAGGGTTCGATAAATCAAATTATATCACAATTACAGAAGAGAAATTACGATGTTTGTAAACTGGATGCTTTAGTATTGCGATTTATAGGAGCCCCTCAAAGCGGATGGATAAATCTGGACTCTACAGATAATACAAAAGCAGATTTTTTATATAAACTTACAACTGCAAAGGCTGCATTACGAGATGTTACATTGATACCGGGAGAGACAACTTATGTCTTTTTAGAGCAATTAGCAAAAAATCTTGGTCTTGATCATAAAAAATTACAACAAGAATTTAAAAAACAATCATTAATTAAAGAGGGTGTTCTTGTTCCAAATACCTATAAAATACCTGTTGGTCTCTCAGAAAAGGAGCTAATATCTTTACTATTAAAAATATCTAGAAATAAAATGAAAGCGATGTCTATGAAAATATTTGGAACGTATAATGAAAAAAAATGGTTTCGATATGTAACAATAGCTTCTATTATTCAAAAAGAGTCTGCAAATAACAAAGAGATGCCAATAGTTAGTTCTGTAATTTACAACAGACTCAAAAAAGGTATGAAACTACAGATGGATGGTACACTTAACTATGGTAAGTATTCACATCTAAAAGTAACTCCGCAAAGAATTAGAAATGATAAAACACTCTACAATACATATATGCACAAAGGTATTCCTTCTCAGCCGGTTTGTAATGTAAGCAGTGATGCGATTATGGCTGCAATTTTTCCTGCAAAAACCAACTATCTCTATTTTATGAAATCAAAAAAAGGGACACATGACTTTACTTGTAACTATTCTACACATTTACGCAATATAAAACGTGCTACAAAATGAAACATATCGTAAAAATAGGGCGTGCTACAAAACGAAACATAAACTAAATATAAGTCAATCTTTTTACAAGCTTAGCAAATATTACCTATCTTAGTGTTATTATTAATTTTGTAAATTTCATGGACTTTACATAAAGTGTCATGAAAAAATATTATTCACGAGGACACACAATGTCAAAAATTATTTGGTCAAAAATTGATGAAGCTCCGGCTTTGGCAACGTATTCACTTTTACCAATCGTAAACGCTTTTACTAAAGAAGCAGG
>Ga0256837_1002964_pt1 | contig 10011 bp, 9 predicted proteins | sample 4562384metaG_FD_185976 | JGI IMG/M metagenome (GOLD analysis project Ga0256837, IMG submission 185976) | Hydrothermal vent microbial communities from Guaymas Basin, Mexico - 4561-384 | ecosystem: Environmental > Aquatic > Marine > Hydrothermal vents | place: Mexico: Guaymas Basin | collected... | reverse complement strand
AGAGAGGATTATCCTGAACGTGATGATGAAAACTGGTTAAAAAGAACCATCACTTCATGGCCCGAAGAGGAGCAGACACTTCCAACTGTAATATATGAAAATATTGATATCTCATCTATGGAGATGCCTCCAGGATTTAGGGGATATGGGAAAGATTTAACAAAACATAATCCTATTACTCCTGTGCGTACCCAACAGGTTCAAGAGTTAAAAGAGAAGTTGCAAAAAGAGGGTAGAAATCGTTTTGAGATACAAGAGGCATTGATGCCTTTTAAAGAGAAACTGCCTAAAAAATATCAAGGTATCAATGAGAGACTAGGAGAAAATATATGAGTGAAAAAAAACAAAGAATTTTAAAAATCAGTATTTTGCGTTTTGATCCTCATGACCCTGAAGATTTTCCTCATATGGAGACTTTTGAGATAGAAGAAGCAGATGGTATGACACTTTTTATCGCTCTTAATGAGATACGAGAACATCATGATAATTCACTCAAGTTTGATTTTGTATGTCGTGCAGGGATTTGTGGAAGTTGTTCCATGTTAGTCAACGGAAGACCGACACTTGCGTGTCGTACATTGACTGCAAAACTTGATGAAAATATAACACTTGCGCCTTTACCCCTTTTTGAGCTTATTGGTGATTTGTCTATCTATACTGGAAAATGGATGCGTGGACTTAATGAACGCATAGAGAGTTGGATACATCATAAAGAGAAAGAACTCAATGTTGATAAACTCGAAGAACGTATGGAACCCTCTCTTGCAGATGAGATTTATGAACTTGATCGTTGTGTGGAGTGTGGTTGTTGTGTTGCAGGGTGTGGAACAATTCAGATGCGACCAGAGTTTTTGGGTGCAGTTGGGTTAAATAAAGTAGCTAGGTACAAACTTGATCCTAGAGACGATAGAAGCGATGAAGAGTATTATGAGATTGTAGGTGATGAAGATGGTGTTTTTGGGTGTATGACACTTCTTGGATGTGAAGATGTCTGTCCAAAAGATCTGCCATTACAAAGTAAGATTGCCTATATGCGTCGTTTGATGCTTAAAACTGCAAAGTAAAGAGTACGGGTGTCTTTCTTTATTGAAGCCACTTAAACTTTGTAGTTTTATATCTCTATCCGTATGCCTACAGGACAATGGTCAGAGCCTTCAATCTCATCTAAAATAAAAGCGTCCTCAAGGTTTTCTGCAAGATCTTCGCTGATAAAAAAGTAATCAATTCTCCAGCCTACATTTTTTGCTCTTGCTTGATGTCTATAACTCCACCATGAGTATTTATCGATAATATCACCATGGACATAGCGAAAGGTGTCAATATAACCATATTCTAAGAGTTTATCTATCCATGCTCGCTCTATTGGTAAAAAACCTGATGTTTTGGCATTTGCTTTTGGGTTTTTAAGATCGATTTCACGGTGGGCAGTATTAACATCTCCACAGATGATGATGCTCTTACCATCTTTGCGCAATGCTTCACAATGGGATAGAAAATCATCATAAAACTTCATTTTATGATTAAGTCTCTCTTCATCTCTTTGTCCATTTGGAAAGTAAACATTAAAGAGGACTACATCATCATAATGGATCTCAATGATACGCCCTTCATTTGTTGTATCTATTTCAGGACAAGTAGAAACAAAATCACTTTTGAGCATACTAAATGTTGCTGTACCACTATAGCCTTTTTTTGAGGCTGAGTTGATATGAACCTCTAAAAATTCTTTATCAAAAAGATTCTCAGGTATCTGTTCTTTTTGTGCTTTTATCTCTTGGAGGCAGAGTATATCTGTATCACGATCATCTATCCATTTGAGTGCTTCTTTATTGGCAACAGCACGAATACCATTAACATTCCACGATATGATCTCTATTGATTGTGACATAGTTATTCCAAAATAAGTTGATTTGTAAAAAAAGGGGGATATTCCCATAAAGGGAATAAAAAGGTAAGACCTATATAAAGTTCACTTCTACCAAGTGGTGTTGCAGTCCTAACTCTTCAAGATCACATCCTAAAGCAAGACCAACCATTTGTTGCATATGAAGTACAGGAAGCTCTACATCACGACCGATTGCTTCGCTTGCGTGTCCAGTTTGAGTATCAAGTTTTAAATGACATAATGGACAAGGTGTTACCATCATATCTGCATTACCATCCATTGCACCTGCTATTGCATTACCTGTTAAAATAGCAGCAGTTTTAGGTGCTTGTAGTTCAACATGGAAACCACAACATTTGTTTTTCTCTTCATAGTCAACATTTTTACCACCACAAGCGATGATAAGATCATCAAGTGAAGTTGGACGATAAGGATTATCTTTTTTATGTAGTTCAGATGGACGGATATTATGGCATCCGTAAAATGGTGCTATATTAAATTCACTAAGAGGTTTTACAACCATCTCTTTGATTTTATCAAGACCAATATCATCAATAATAGCATAAAGGAAATGAACAATTTCAGAAGTGCCTTTATACTCTAAGCCAACTTCTGCAAGCTTTTCATTTACTTTGGCTTTAAGTTCAGGATTTTCATCTAAACGGTGTTTTGTCATAGCCGTATTAAGCTGACAAGTATTACAGATAGTTACCATTGTAAGACCATGTTTTTCAGCATAAGCGATATTTCTAGCATTTAAAACCAAAGATAAAAAATCATCATAATCTTGTAAGTGTGAAGCTCCACAACATGAAGCTTCTGTAAGTTCTACAAGTTCGATTCCAAGTTTTTTAGCAACTGCCATTGTTGACATCATTTGCTCTGGAGTACTTTGCTTTGCTGTACATCCAGTAAAAAGTGCATATTTTAATTTTTCCATTCTTTAACTCCTAGAACTTTGCAGTTGATGATGATTTGACAAGTTTTTGAATCTCATCAAGGTTGTCAGATTTTGTAATGCCCCATGGTGGAACAATTTTACCTTTTTTAAACATTTTAATAGCAACAGGAATATGCTTAACAATAGATGGACCCTCAGAATAAAGTACTAAACCACCCTCATCAAGTACACCATTTTTCATAATTGAATGTTTAAATCCAACTGCGTGTCTTGTTGCCACATTGCTTTTTGCCACACCCTCTGTAAATAACATTTGGTGAAGTTTTGTAATTTTCTCGATTGGGTTTACATCTTTTGGACATACTTCCGCACATTCAAAACATTTTGCACAATCCCAAACACCTTGATTTGGAGCTTGGAGTTCATTAAGTCTTGCAACATGTGCTTCATCACGAACATCAGCTTCAAAACGGTATGCTTTTGCAAATGCTGCAGGACCAAAGAAATCTTCGTTGATCTCAACAACAGGACAAGCATAGTGACATGCACCACACTGAATACAAAGGTCTGCATCATTAAGTACTTCTGCTTCCTCAGGTGTTACGATATGCTCATTTTCTGGATGTTCTTCAACATCAGAGATAAGATAAGGGTGGATTGCATCGTGTTTCTCCCAGAAATCACCTTTATCAATAATCATATCTTTAACAGCACGTTTTTTGCTAAGTGGTTCAATAACCAACTCATTACCAAAAAGCTCAACCATATCATTCATACTCTCTTTACAAGCAAGAGTACTTCTTCCGTTTACTTTAATAGCACAAGCGCCACAAATTCCGTGACGACAACTTCTTCTATAAGAGAAACTACCGTCGTGATCCCATTTAATTCTGTTTAATATATCAAGTACAACCTCTTCAGAAGTCACTTCCATGTCATAATCTTCATAATATGGAAGGTAATCTTCATCAGCATTAAAGCGAAATACTTTAAATTTTACTTGTTGTGTAGTAATTGTATGCTCCATAAGTTATCCTTAGTAGTTTCTTGCTTTGAGTTCATGTTTGCCAAGAACAACATCCATGTAGTCAAGTGAGATGTTTCCATTCTCATCCATATATGCCATAGTGTGTTTTAAGAAGTTTTCATCATCACGCTCTTGGTAATCTTCTCTATAGTGAGCACCACGACTCTCTTTTCTTGGAATAGCAGACTCTACAATAAATAAAGAGTAGTCAAGCATATGCCCAAGCTCAATAGCTTCTTGAAGCTCAGTATTAAATACTTTTGATTTATCTTTTATACGAATATTTTTAAATCTTTCTCTTAGCTCTTTTACTTTTGTAGCAGCTTCTTTAAGAGTCTCTTCTGTTCTAAATGCACCAGCATTGTCACTCATACATTGTTGCAACTCTTCACGAATTTGAGGTACTGTTTCATCCCCATTGTTGTTTAAAATAAATTCCACTTCTGAAAGTGCAGTTTGTGCATCTTCTTCAGTCGCTTTTCTTAGTTCTATATCGTCAATATCATTTACCATTGTTTTACCAACATAACGACCAAATAAAAGTGCTTCTAGTACAGAGTTTGCACCAAGACGGTTTGCTCCATGTACACTTACACAAGAACACTCACCAGCAGCGTAGAAACCTTCTACAAACTCTTCATTGTTCTTGCGAACCTGACCAGAGATATTTACAGGAATACCACCCATAGAGTAGTGTGCAGTTGCAGAGATAAGTATAGGCTCTTTAATCATATCTAAACCAAGGAAAGTCATAGCAAGCTCACGAAGCTCAGGAAGTTTTTCCATGATTAGGTCTTTGCCAAGGTGCGTTACATCTAAAAATACTGCATCTTTTCTAGGACCAACACCACGACCTTCTCTGATCTCATTTAAAATAGCACGACTTACAACATCACGACTTGCCAGTTCAAGTGCATTTGGTGCATATTTTTCCATAAAACGCTCACCCTTAGAGTTATAAAGGCGTCCACCCTCACCACGAGCAGCTTCAGAGATTAAAACACCATTTCCACTAAGTCCAGATGGGTGAAACTGTACAAATTCCATATCTTCAAGAGGTAGTCCGTGACGTGCTACGATAGAAAGACCATCTCCCGTATTTGCATGTGCATTTGAGTTTATTTTATATGAACGTGCATATCCGCCTGTTGCAAACATAACACTCTTCGCATTGAAAATCGCCATTTGCATATCACGGATATTAAATGCTACAACACCAGAGACCTTACCATCTTTGTAGATGATATCCGCTGCATACCATTCATCCCAGAACTTAACACCACTACGGTGAGCTTGTTCATAAATAGTTTGAAGTAGAGTAAGACCAGTTCTGTCTTTTGCAAAACATGCACGTGGTGAGCTTTGTCCACCAAAAGGGCGTTGTGCAATCTTACCATCTGGAGTACGACTAAATGCAGCACCCATTCTCTCAGCCCAACGAATTGTTTCAGGAGCTTTTTGACACATAAATTCAACAGCATCTTGATCTGCTAAATAGTCTGAACCTTTTACTGTGTCAAATTCATGAAGCTCAACAGAGTCTTCATCACTAAATGCTGCATTAACACCACCTTGAGCAGCACCTGAGTGGCTTCTTAGAGGGTGTAATTTTGTAATAACAGCAACTTTTTTTCCTGCATTTTGCAATTCTCTTGCTGCTGCACATCCCGCAAGACCAGCACCAACAACAACTGCATCGTAAGTATAAATAGGAATACTCATTAACTTTCCTTCGTATAAAGAACTAAAATAATGCTGATTATACCGCAACTAGCCTTAGTGAAGGTTAAATATTGAGTTAAAAGTGATTAACTAGAAGTTTGTTACTATTTGAGACACATAAAACTCTTTTATGCATTTATCTCATTATGTGCCAAATCTCTGATTTGTAAGATTTTGTTCTTCCCTGTAGCTTTTGCATGGGCAAGTATCTCTTTTGCTTGTTTGAGTGCTTCTTCAAGATTTGTATTATTTGGTTTTATTATGTGACCACCACTCACTGTAATTTTAATCTGCCCTTTATCTGCAAGATTAAATTTAAGTTCAGCAATACTTTCTCTGATAAGCTCTGCATCTTTAAAGGTTTGCTCTTTTGAAGCTCTTGAGAGTATCACAGTAAACTGATTGTAGTCAGTTCTAGCTATCACATCTACTGGTTGTTCATGAAGTGAAATGGTGTAAGCTATCTTTTTTAAAATTGCTTGTGCAATCTCTTGTGGAAAAACTCTGTTTGTCTTTGAAAAATTGTCTATTTCAAAAACAGTCACAGATGTAAAGTTACTGCTTTTGAGACCTTTTTTAGCTGCATAGGCATTAAGCATACCTCTATAGTTATTAATGCCTGTTACTTGGTCTATATTATTTGGATTGTTGTCCTGCATTGTAGTTTTTCTATTCATTCTCAGTGCAATTGCGTCTGCTTCAAGGGAGAAAATTTCATGAGCATCTTTTTTGTCAACTTGAACCAAGAACTCAATATCATTATAAATTTTATTGAGTAGATTTCTGTAAAAGAGTGTTGCTAGGAAAATAAAAATAAAAAAGGCAATACCTATATTTTTGATGATTATAAATTTTGTTTTATTATAAGTGATATCTTTGAAAATAATGGTATCTATATATGTATTGATACGTGTAAAAGCTTGTGTAAGATTTTTTTTGGCTTGAATAATTTGTTCTTTTGTTTGTTTTTTGTCTGTGTAATATTGGGCTGCAGCTTGATTAAAGTTTTTTGTCAGTTGTACCAATATATCGAGATCTTGCATATATTCATTTTCATTTCTTAGAATATATTTTTCTGTTATATTGTATTTATAGAATGTACGTAGTTTTTCTATCTCTTGAAGTAGTTGTGTACTTTTACCGTTAAATTGGATAAGTGCAAGTTCTATATCATCTTTTTTAAGTTTTGTCAGAGAAGTAATAATCTTTTTTTGATTCATCAGATTATCTATTTTATTATAAGAGAGCTCATGTTCAAAGAGAAGAGCCACTGATAAAGTTGCAGCGAAAAATATAAATAGTAAATAAAATTTTAGATGCCAAAAAATTCTTTTAATAGAGCGTTTCATAGTATGCTTTTCCTAATATAATGTTATAATAACCTAATATTCTATATCTATAGTAATTAATATAAGCTTAAGAAAAGAAGAATCGTTGAATTTGGAAAATTATTTTATAAGACAGTTTAAAAATGTGCATATTGGTGATGATGGTGCCTTTATTGATGGGTTTGTATATTCAAAAGATGCTTTTTTTGAAAATGTGCATTTTAAAAAAGAGTGGATGAGTTATTTTGATATAGCACGCAAAGCCATGCTTGTTAATATCTCTGATGCTGTTGCTATGAATGCCAAACCAAAATATGTTCTTTTAAGTGTAGCAATGCCAAAATCGATGACAAAAGATGATATGCAACAGTTAGCCAATGGTTTTAAAAGTGTGGCTGATATGTATCAACTCGAGATTATAGGTGGGGATACAATAGCCAACACTAAACTTGATATCACTGTTACTGTTATATCCACAACAAAAAATCCACTGTTGCGTGTTGGTGTACGACATGGACATCTTTTTGCTTATACAGGTAATCTTGGAAAATCTTCCAAAGATTTGCAAAAACTGTTTAATGGTGGAAAAATCAACAGCCATTCAAAGTTTATCAATATAGTCTTACGAGAGAAATTTATCTCAAAAACACGCAGGTTATTGCAAGCAGGTATGGATATATCAGATGGTTTATATAGTGATTTGGATAAAATGGCACAATCAAATGGCATTGGATTTAAGTTTTTATATAAAATACCAAAAAGGGTTGCGTGTAGCGGAGAGGAGTATGAGATGCTTATCGCTTTTGACAAGCGGTATAAAAAAGCACTTATACGTCATGCTAGACAAACACGCACACCTCTAAAAGTTTTTGCAAAAGCAACACGCAATAGATATACAAACCGATGTAAAGCACATCATTTTTAGGACAACAATGGACAGATTTTATTCACTGGCACACGCAAGTATCGATTTTCATTTTAAACAATCACCTCGTGATTTTGTGGTAGAGGAGATTCCCCTTTATGAATTTAGTGGGGAGGGGGAACATCTTGTACTTTTTGTACGGAAAAAAAACCTCTCGACACCAGAGATGATAGGTGCGATAGCACGCTATTTAGGCATAAAGAACAAAGAGATAGGATATGCTGGACTCAAAGACAAACACGCAATGACAAAACAGTATATCTCTTTACATAAAAAATATGAAGAGGCATTGGAGGGTTTTGAGCATGAAAGTATTAAAATCATTGCAAAAACCTACCATAACAATAAAATCCGTATAGGGCATTTAAAAGCAAACCGTTTTTATATCCGTCTTAAAAAAGTAAATCCTACAAGTGCTACAAAGATAGATGAAGTATTGAAAAATATTGAGAGATGGGGTATGCCTAATTTCTTTGGCTATCAACGTTTTGGTAATGATGGTAACAACCATATACTTGGTGAAAAGCTGGCAAAAGGGGAGGCTAAAGAGCGTAATCCACGAGTGAAAAAACTCCTTATCAATGCGTATCAGTCTCATCTGTTTAATTTATGGCTTTCACGAAGACTTGAAATCAATTCACTCGTAAGCAGTTTTAGCGTTGAGGAGCTGGAAGATTTACTGAATCTTCCAAATAATGAATTGGCTTTGATGAAAAAGCAGTCTCATCCTTTTAAACTTATTAAAGGGGATGTGATGGAACATTACCCTTATGGAAGGCTTTTTGATTTTGTAGGAGAGAGTCATGATTTAGAGCGATTTAACGCCAGAGATGTAAGTGTTACAGGACTCTTGGCTGGTAAAAAAGCACGACACGCAACGCTTGATGCATGGCTTATTGAAAAAGAGTATGATGACACTATCAATGCAGATGGAGCACGGCGTTATGCCTGGGTCTATCCAACTGATATTGAGGGACGATTTAACAAACAAGAAGCACAGTATGAACTCAACTTTACTTTACCAAAAGGCTCTTATGCCACCGTACTTATAGAAGAAATTGCAAAAAGGAAAATAAATGAACAATAAACATATTACATCACTTATCTCACAGATATTTGGAAAATTTGCCAACGCAGAGTTTCCATCATGGTTTCAAAAGATTGTCAATCAAAGCTATGTGGAACTTATGAAGCTTGATATGAGTGAGTTTGAACATTCAAGCAATTATAGAAGTTTAAATGCTCTTTTTACACGTACATTGAAAAAACAGCGAGAATTTTCTCTTGATGCAAAAGATTTTATCTCTCCGTGTGATTCCTTAATATCGGAATGTGGCAGATTGGATGGTGATTATGCTCTTCAAATCAAAGGGATGCAATACAGTGCTGATGAACTTTTAGGGAAGAATTTTCAAGCGTCTGAGAAAGAAAAAATCTATAATGGAGATTTTATTAATTTTTATCTCTCTCCAAAAGATTATCACCGTTATCATATTCCGATTAATCTCAAAGTTATCAAAGCAGTTCATATCCCTGGAAAATTTTTTCCTGTAAATATTCCATCTTTGAAAAAACGTTTGAACCTTTTTATAGAGAATGAAAGAGTAGTTATCCAGTGTGAGACAACCGAGGGAAAAACATTTTATATGGTACTTGTTTCGGCACTTAATGTTGGTGTGATGAAAGTGAGCTTTGAACCGCGTATCCAAACAAATGCAGATGTTGAAGGGGAACAGGTGTATGAGTTTGATAACCTTTATCTTAACAAAGGGGATGATTTTGGATGTTTTGAGATGGGTTCAACCATTGTCATACTTTCTGAAGCTGATATGTTTGAAGAGATTCTTGTTCAAGCTGGAGATAAAGTGAAGTTTGGAGATACAATAGCCAAACTCAAATAAAAGGGTTTTTATGCACTTTAGGCAACATCTTTTTTCTGTTACACTCCTCTCTTGCGTGTTGCTTGAAGCAGCAAACACGCAATATATTCCACAACCTTATATACTCACAGGGGATAGTGTTGTACCTAATGATCTTCCTTATTACAAATATAACGATACCACACATAATATTGAAACTATTTTTACAAAAGAGCATCTTGATATTGCGCAACACGCAACTGCTTTAGACAGTATGATAGTGTCAGATTATGAAAAACTTTATAAGTGGAAGTTTGATGAAACACTCTATGTGGGACTTATCTCAAGCCATAATCAAATTGCA
>Ga0256837_1002963_pt1 | contig 10013 bp, 4 predicted proteins | sample 4562384metaG_FD_185976 | JGI IMG/M metagenome (GOLD analysis project Ga0256837, IMG submission 185976) | Hydrothermal vent microbial communities from Guaymas Basin, Mexico - 4561-384 | ecosystem: Environmental > Aquatic > Marine > Hydrothermal vents | place: Mexico: Guaymas Basin | collected... | reverse complement strand
AACACGTTAAAGGGTTGATCTCTGCTAACTCAGCTACGATACTATTTAGCTCTGACTTTAGGGATATTGCCACTGGGAAAAAGACTGCTGTCGATGCTAACAAGAAAATGCTAGCTAAGCTACAGCGTAGTATTTTCGGAACAGATTCCAAACGTATTTTCGCATTGGATGGGGACGGAGATGTAGAGAGTGGGGATGTCCCAACTATTACAAAATTACCTACTAGCTCAGTGATTCCAATCCCTGTACCAGGAGACGCATCGGAACACGTGGCATATTTAATTCTCACTGATGAACACGGGCATCCATTACGCGACGACGTCGTGCCACCAAAGGATGCTGGGGAGCTATTGAATTTCCCGACAGGTCAAGCTAATAAATTGTCCAGTGAGGATAGGATGAAAGTATCCGAATCAGTATTTGGCGTAACCATGCGTAAAATACTAGAGAGGAAATTAGACGGTGAAGGTATTTCAGGAGTCGACATATCACAATCGCAAGCTATATCCAATACGTTATTTTACAACCTTATGCGTCAACACAAAGTAAGGATTGTTTATGTTCCAGCTAATTTAATATCCTACTTCGCCTTTGATTATAGACCTGATGGTACAGGTAAGTCATTATTGGAGGGTAATGAATTCATCCTATCTATGCGTTCAACACTATTAATCGCCAACACCTTGGCAGGTATTAAAAATGCCTCGGAAAACAAGCGTATTGAATTCACAGTAGATGAAGATAGCGCGGATAACATCGAACAACTTGTCGACATTATTACTAACATGTTTGTTTCTAAACGAATGTTAAAGACTGGAGTAGATGGACATACAACGACTAAGGATTTATTGTCTAGGTCTATCGATGTCGTTCCACAGGGAATTCCAGGACTAGGTGATTTTAGTATTTCTACTGACACCTCAGGTGGGAATAGTACACAGCCAGACACTGACCTGATCGAATTGTTAACATCGTATATTGTCAACATACTAGGTGTTCCACATGCGGCACTAAACGCATTAGGCGAAGATGAATATTCTCGGTCAGTAGCTACGACTAATCTATTTTTCTCAAATACGATTAGAGCAGACCAACGTACAGTAGCAGAACCAGCATCTAAGTTAGTACAACAATACACCATGATGTCTGGGCCACTAATGGCTAAAATCTATGAGATTATCAAAGCAAATAGTTCCGATGCGGCCAAATCAATCGGGGACGATGACATTGCTAGGATAATTCGTAGCATTCGAGTTACATTCCCTACACCAAACATTGCAATGAATCGAGCACAGTTCGAAGAGATTGGCGATGCTGTAGATGCATTAGGTTCAGTGATGGATGTATTGTATAACGATGATATGCTGGCAGTGGAATACGAAGGTGCATCAGAGGCATTTTCAGCAGCACGTGCAAGTATTCATGCAAAATTATTAGGAGATTTAATCGATAAGATTGGTGCTTCTGGTATGCCTAAATTAGATACATTGTACGATGTTGATAATGTAGATTTACTAGAGCTAAACCAACGTATGATTAATCTAGCAGCGGGATTAGCTAGTGTTAATAAGGTTATGACTGCCGAAGAAGACTAATTACAACAAATAAGAAAGGGGGCCCGCTGGGCTCCCTTTCTTATTATTAACATAAATAAAACTATGCTGTTGCTTCTGGGTATGACAAGAAGTCTTGCACTTCGCGTTCTAAGCCAGTATCTGCTAGACCAGTTGCTACTGCCGCTTGTCCAGGATATAACTTATTAAAATTCAACTTAGCTAAATCTAATTTCTTAGCAATGCTAATAGCCAAGTCACGTGTAGCTGTATTATGTTGCAAATGTGCTACGAATTCAACAGAACGTTCAATGTCCTTAGTTGTTCCTACAGTGCGTTCAATACCGAAGTCTCCACCTGGAGCCGTTGGGAACATATTAGAATAGAACATACCATCGATAATGTTTTCAGGACGCATGGTTGGGTCGAACTGAATTGCTACCATGGACATACTGTACAACGAAGACATGAATGGATCTAACTCTTTAAATCTTGCACCACTAGCAATCGTATCAGGATGTTGAATATCCCAAACCCATTGACGAAAGAAGTTCCAGATTAAATTTCCAGTTACTTCAGTGAATGTAAACGATGGTGATGGCTGTGAGCGTTTGGTTTGTGTTGGAGTATGGAATACTTGTCCATCATGACCAAGGGGTTTATCCGCAGTTTCCAATGTGTAATTGAAATCCAATCCTGATACTGACGTAGGATGGGTTTCAATTAACGCTTTTAACATCTGGCCAGTTTTTGGATCATCTTTCCACATACTTGGAACATGTGTTACGACCAACACTGCAGGAGGGAACATCAATGGGGTTGCAGCATCTAACTTGGAGGGATTAATACCCACTCCAAGTTGTGCACCTGACATTAAGTCAGCTGCTTGTTGGTCCGTGCCTAGGCCTAGTCCAACACTAACAGTTTTTTCAATTAAGTTGTTATTCATAATATCCGATTTCCTTTTCTATTAATAATTTTCGCGATTGACTTCAATATCAGTTGTCCACACGCGATTCTGTGCAGGTGAGGTAATGGCAATGCGTACATGTTGCACGTAGCCTAATAATTTCTCTTCATCGGTTTGATACACCTGAACCTCGAATGTATAACGACCGTTGTACATACGTGTTAGTTTGGTGGTTAGATCATCACTGATCTGTTGCTGCAATACAGCCGATGGACGAGTTACACCAGCAAATTTAGCCCATGACTCACGAACGATGAATTTAGTATAAATTAATGCATTTGAGAAGTCGTCGATGCATAATACGGAAGTATCATATCTGTAAATAGTACGCAATGCGGGAGAATGTAAATCCTTCATTGTGTAATACTGACAATAGTTTAAACCTGTGTCCCAGCCTCGGGATTTCTGTGAGTCTGAAGAAGGGGCCCAGAATATCTTAGAGAATAAGCCAACATGAGATTGAGGCAATCCTGCTGGTTCATCTGACATAATATCTGTGTTATGCATTTCGGCTAGCTTGTCTGCATACCATAATGAATAAGGCATAATACCTTCGTATTGACTATGTGTCAATCCTGCTTGCATAAAGATAGATGCACGGAAAGCTTCTGTGCCTTTTTCTATAGATTCAGGAACCAACATAGCGTGTGCACGTAATACTGAACCAATTGATTCGTCTTCCATTTCTGTATTAGGACGAACAATGTCAGCTACAGTACCACCAGCAGGAATTGTTGATGTTAGTGTTTGTGTAGTCATAACTACTTTAACATCTTTACGGATAGCCATAAATTCTTCGATTACAAATTTAGTATCGATTGACCAACCAGTATCGTAAATGAAGTTAAATGGGTAGCGAGGACTATCTACTATTTGTGGATTAGTATCTAACTGGTAGAAGTTACGTACTTGTGCTTCAATCATTGTGTCGGATTTATCACCATCTGTACCATTACCAAGATACATAATTGTGTCTTTGGATAATACGAAACTATCGTCAGTGAATTTAACATGGTCGTAGGGTTTATTATCCAAATCGCGAAGACTTATTAAATTAGCCAACCAACCAGAGGTGATTTCATCAGTGCGGTTAACTTCAACAGTACGTGCCATTTCACCTAGAGTAAAGATATTCTCACTATAAACAATCACGTTGTAAGGGAGGGCTTTATCGTCAACGTATGCTTTCTGTAAAATTCCCGCCATTGTAACATTCATCTGATATTTAGGATCGACTGATTCTGGTTTAAATACGAAGCTATTACGAATGCTGTCATAGATGTCACGAAGAGGGTCTATAGTAGAAGCATTGAACTCCTTACGGATAGGAGCAATCGAAAAGAAGCTAGCCTGTACTCGGTCTAATCTATCTGGTGTATTTTCATCTTGATCCCAGAATAATTTCAAGCCACAATCATTTCCCCATAATCCTTGAGATACTGCTTCAAATGCTAGGATTGGGTAAATTGTAATTTGGTCGCCGTCTCCGTCAACTGTAGTGCGTGATTCTAGTTTGTCTAGTTCCTCGCCTGCAGTCAATGCAGTACGAACCATCCAGCCTATTTTTAGACCATCTTCTGGACTATTAGCAGCAACGACTAGGTCGCCATTTGCATCACGAACATAGTTTCCATCCTCATCCTTTTCATATTGCTCAATCTGAGCCGATTTAACGCTACATTCTAAAATAAGTTTAGCAGAGTCAGCGGCAGGATCAGCAACACGTGTGATGAATGCACCATTCTTAGGGAAGGTAGTCGTCAAGAATTCACTTGAAGGTGAATAGTAGTCTTTGTTTAGTGGGTTAAATGTTTCTTTACCAAAGTTGCGATATGCAACTGTGATGTCTTTACACCAGAGTGGTTCACCCGGAATTCCACTTTGTGTTTTCATTGCATAATTGGGACGTTGCAACGGTAGGTCATCGGACCGCGTAGGGACATAAATCGAATTATCGATTATGTCAATTGTGTCGTGTGGAAACGGCGGAATTGTAGCCATATATGTACTCCTAAATTTTGTTATGCAACAATTTTATGTCGCAAGACTTGTTAATAAATTAATAAATTACCTATATAAGTAAGGAAAAAACATGAAAAATAAAGTTACACTATTAAGTACTCCTTTCGCCAAATCGTATGGGATGCCACAGCTAATAAAAGAGTCTGTACGTTTTCTAAATACAGAAGCCAATAAGTTCGACATGGACCAGATGGCGTACAAATATTTACTCTCTAATGTCAGTACGATTACACATACGCATATGAATGCATTATATAATAATATTGTAAGTCGGGACATGTTAGACTCGATGATGTTCTTTAGTTTCACTAATCAATTATTAACTGATATTCCCGAATTATTGACCATCGAAGATGTGGTCATAGATGGTAAATACGTTGACCTAGATATTCCGACTAATTTACAAAAACCATGGATAAATTTATCACCATGTATGCGGAATACGACCAATGAATTCACTATCGTCGATAGGCCTAAATTAGTCTCATTAGTAACAAAAGCTCATCTGTGCATTTCGTATAATGACACGCAAATGAATAGAGAGTGGTTACCACCTAAAATATCATCGTTAATCATTGAGTTCTATACAATGACTATGGCGATAACGCTTTCGCGTCCATTTCGATTAGACGAGGAAAGTACTCATCTAATTAGGATATTATTCTGTTGGTATTTCAGTAGTTTGCTAGGACCAACTACGGGTAAAATCCCTGACTTATTGCATAGAAACCGTTTCCTATTCAAGGGAGCTAAAACAGATACTGAGATAGCTGATTTATATGACGACATTTTAACTGCAGCGGGTGGCGAGATTGATTCCATTGCGACAATTACCAAGGTATTAGTTAAGATAGGCCCTTCTAGGCTATCTAAAATACAACCTAAGGACGTATACAAAGTATTTTCTCTATCCATGGCAGATACTCCAAGTATGATGATTGCATTGGACTACCCGCCTTATTTCGTTCATCAATTACTGAAATTAGTTTCAGGACAGAAACACCCAATTTTATCTACCGTATTGCGCAATAGGTTCAAGAAGCCTGAGGTTATGAAGACAATGGATTTATTAATACGCGATAGGGCTTTATTTACAGGAGCAGTACGAAATGGCTGATGACTACACAAATGACGTAGCGAGGTATTTGGGGGAATACATATTCCAAAATGTGTATGCCCAACCTAATGCTGAATACAGAACCAGTGTAATTCCGTTACCTATACATCAAGCCGTAGTACGTGATGTGTTAAATCTACGGAGTATGTTCGTGGACTTACCAAAGTCAAATACGCGATTTTACACATACAGCGTTAGTCCTTCCCAACTGGGAGGGACTGATGTTTCGAGTTTACCAAACAGATGGATAGATGGAATGGAATTCCACGCATTAACAAAATTCGAAATTAATATATATGATGCGATGGGATTATGTATCCCAAGGGCAATTACGTATTACCGGGCTAGTCCGGAATCAGATAATATAGTAATTGTAATAAATGCCGACACATGGGAACACGTATATGATACAGAAATCCCTGAAATCGTGGTAGATTTGCGACATGACCCAAATAATGATTTAACTATTAAAACCTACACTGATGTAACATTGGGCCAACCACAACAATATGACATTTTTAATAATCATATCCCTGGTGCCGATAAAGTATTCATAGACGGAAGATTAACGCCGATTATGGCACGGGAACAATTGGTAGGTAGGAATATCGAAATCGTTAAAGATAATAGGATTATTGGCAAGTTCACAATCAACTTGGGCGATAGACTAGAGCGACGTAATTATGTTAGTTTATTTGATAATCGCGCCATGACCATTGTCCATATACCAAAGGCATTAAACCCCAATAATGTCATCATAACACACCATACATGTGATTTTGGAATTGGTATTATTGGTCAAGCTGGCGTAGCATATGACGGTAGGCATATACTTAGAGGGGCGGCGAATCAGCGGTTTCGACAAATTACGCATAATGATATTGGCATCGCTGACTATGTAATTGCCGCATATGAAAACCTACTTAAAAATCGAAGGTTAGAACTTACAGTATATGTTCGCAGTAACCCAGAAGCAAAGACTTTAATTCGCTCTAGTAATTTCATTGATGTGTTATATCGCGAATATGATGATAATGGAATTCTTGACCAAATGGAAGGCCAACGCGGTACCAATGATCCTACTTTAGATATATGGAGTGCTGCGGCTTTAGAAGCTAGTACGTACACGAGAGCAATTGTTAACGGACTAACCAACTTAGAATTTACGAATATTAAAACACATATTGACATACTAGGCTACGACAACGTTGCGGGCATGCTAGGAAATAATACCTTTGAATTTGTATTAGACGAACCAATACATAAATTCAAATTAGCATTACCTATCGCGTATACGAATAGTAAGAATGTTTTACCCGTGGTATTTGTTAATGGTAGGAAGTTAGCTCCTCAATATGCTAAACAATACAGTGCTAATGCACGCAGTGTAGTTGTCGCAATATCAGATGAGATTACATTACACACTGATGATATTGTGACTATAGACTTAATAGAATTGCGTCCCGATATATATGAGTATGTGACCCCCTCTATTGATGAAAATAAATTGGACATACAAATGCCGATTTGGTCTACGTATCAAGTGCATCGCACTGGACCAACTACGGAGTATGAAAAGATTGATAATTTTGATGATGACGGGAAAGATATAATTTTCCCCACTAGCAGTTACGGAAATGAGTACGTAATTGTCTTTCATCTAGGGGGAGAAATTATCCCTAGGATTGACATTAATCAATACATACATAACTTTGAACCATTAATAATTGATATGGTGACAGGGGAACATAAGCAAGTAATATTGGGAGAAATATCTCCTAATGTCTATATGAACGGCTATTCGTTAGTGGAAGGAGTCGATTTCCATATTATTGACCATGTTGGTGACAATGGCACATATAGACGCCAGCTCGTTGTACAAGGGATTGATAGATTAAATAAATTTGACGGGGTCGAGCACGACAATTGGTTAGAAATCCACTACACTCGAGATCATATTACAAATGGCTCTGCTGGTATTACGTATGATGGCTTTTTAAATGGCGTAGGATCTCACTTAATAATGGATGAGAGCGCACATGTGTGGGTAGACGGATTATCTCGACTCATTGTTAATGGGTTGCGTGTAAATACTGTGACTCCCTCTGAGAGTAATATACGCGCATCGGAATATTATGTTGGTGCAGTATTCGGGATCCGGACTCGCCATAGTCTTGCCACGCAAATATTTATACGTAAATATGAGAATAATAACTCTAGTGCATCGATTAGATCGATAGCTGAGTTGTTACAATCCAATACTACGATAATTCCAAATATGGCGAACACCAAACAACATAAAATTTATAGTATTTATACTGCTACGATTTTACATGATTTCTTATCGATGCATGGATGTATTCGCGATGCGCATAATCCATTGACTACATTTGAAACCTTAGATGGGCGTGAGTATTATTTACAAGAATTTGTTGGATTCGATCCAGAGTCATCCAGACTATTGGAAATGGTACGCATATATGACTATTTGTTGGAGTTTGATCTAGCCCACACGCTTCCCCTAAACGAGGAATATATTGAGGTGTTACCTGCGGTGATGTGGAGGATAGATTCGTCTTTTAATCCACAGCAAAAGAAGCTAAGTGAAACGTGGATCAATACGTTATTGACTAGTGACATAGATACAGATTGTGACAATATGCGTTATGTAAAGAATGTAAACAATGCAATTACTCTCACTAGCCAAAGTTCTGTTGTAAACGGGAATGTTAGTATGCATGCAATTGATATGGATGATAATACATATACCGAAACAGACAATCATATTAATCCTGACGATAATGTAGTAGCAGTGAACATTGCCGCCTCTGGGAAGATAGTGTTTCTATCTGCTGGAAGAACATACGACATTCGCTACACGGACCAGGGGTTTGCGTATATGCGCGATAATAACAATATGCTATGTTTCGGATTGGAGATCGAGACACCTGCTGGCGATATCTATCCATTGTTAAATATGGACGATGTCCCATTAGACGCATACATAGAGCCTGGAACGACTACATTTACTGCGAATGAAACAGGCGGGTATATATTACGCCCTGTCTTAGAAGCCGAATACACTTACTCGGGTGAGCTAGTGGTCACAATCCACGATACTACGACACCTGTCGGTAGAGCATATTGGGAATGTTCCCTTTCTAGCGTACGTGCGGTTCATAGCGTGAAATTAGTTGCGCATGAAGAATTGCGCGATGTCAAAGTAATGCTCTTAAATAAATATAAGCGTACGATCAGTAGTCACTTACATGCAGGTATTGTGGAAGGCGAGACATTGTTTGCCTACCCATTCACGACAATTGACGGAGAAGAGGTAGAATATTGTGAGGTGGACTCCATCCGAGTAGAACTACAACCATATATAAATATGACTTCTCGCAAGTTACAGTTGGTCGAATGTTCAGTATACGAATCGCTATTACTGAAGATGTGGAAAATATCCAGATTGGTATATTTCTTAGGAAAACAAAAATTAATAAATATAGAAGGCATCGAGTAATCGATGAAATGGTAATAAATGACAATAGAAGCAACGGACATTATCGTTACTTTTATGAATGATTATTTATTTGATACTACCTGGAGTGAACCAGGAGAGGAATATCGTGAAAACATAAAGCTAATAGCACATACCATTTGTTATGATAATGTAGTTATTGGCCCATGTACAATTCCTCTCCCTGTTCTAGGAGTAGCGTATCAAATATATGAAATTCCCAATGGGTTATTTGGCGGATTTGATATCCGGAATATAACTAGTTGGGAATCATTAGCATCATTCATAAATAACCACAACATTGATTTACGTTTTTTATCCGAAGAGGGATTACTGTTGTGGCGAGAAAATATTCATGTAATCGCTAACCCGTACACCGGAGCTATGATAGTGGCCATCGATAGAAAGATGATGATCGATATCGTAGGGCGCACCTACCCGTTAGAAAACATTTATGTCGGCGTCTACTATGATAGTGACGAGATTGATGTATTACAACTGGAACATTATCGGGTCAATCTTGGTTCTGATTTAACCCTCATTAGCGAACGCGCGTCTCTAGCAGATCTAGTATTTATCAATGGGGGCCGAATTGACTATAAGAGAATTGAGCAGTTGGCAATCACGGACGCATACATCGAATTAGTATTCGATGAAAACATTAAGGCAACAATCGATATAGACATTACAACTATTGATAGTTCTCCAACATACGTAAATGCAAACGATGAGGCGTGTTACCTGTTACATATACCAAAAGAATTTGGCATAGACAATCAAATCGTAACGCACAATACGTGTGATTTATACGTTAGTTGGCATACTGGGTTTGAT
>Ga0256837_1002962_pt1 | contig 10014 bp, 12 predicted proteins | sample 4562384metaG_FD_185976 | JGI IMG/M metagenome (GOLD analysis project Ga0256837, IMG submission 185976) | Hydrothermal vent microbial communities from Guaymas Basin, Mexico - 4561-384 | ecosystem: Environmental > Aquatic > Marine > Hydrothermal vents | place: Mexico: Guaymas Basin | collected... | reverse complement strand
CACGAGAGTGAGCCATAAGTAGGTAAGCTCCCTCTTTTTTAGCTTTTTCTTGCCAAGAAGTAAACCAACTCTCTAAAATTGGCTCATATATATCAAAACTAAGCCCACTTATACCATCCTCGTCTCTTACTATCCCGATAAATGGTATATATGCTCCATAGTTTTTATCTTTCATCTCATTGAACCAGCGATTGGAAATCTCCTCTACATTTAAAGGTCCATCATGCAACTCTAAACTCATCTATCAGCCTCCACAAACTGGAGGAAGAAGTGAGATTTTATCTCCAGCTTCTATTTTTGTATCCAAAGAACAAACTAAAGAATCATTCACAGCTACAGCACAAATATCAAGCCACTCTTGAAGCTCTTTATCGTCTTTAAACATCTCTTTTAAATCATTCAAGTTATTTATATCTACTTCTATACTCTCTCTATTTAAAGGTCCTAAAAATTCTATTTTTGCCATATTATATATCCTTACTTATATTTATTATATCTTTTATAAGTTCATTTACTCTATTTTTTCTTGAATCCCAAGAGAAAACAAATCTATTTGAACCGCCTATAAAAGCATGAAAAATCCATCCTCTTTTTTTAAGTTCTACCTCTATCTCTGGACTAAGTTTTATAAAAACTTCATTTGCATCAACAGGAAACATCAGATGAACTCCATCTAAATTTTCAACTGACTCAGCAAAATATAATGCCATTTTATTTGCATTTTTTGCATTCTTTAGCCATACACCATTATCTAAAAGTCCAAGCCATTGAGCTGAAATAAATCTCATTTTTGAAGCTAATTGTCCGGCTTGTTTTACTCGATACTCAAAATCTTCTGCTAAAGTTTTATTAAAAAATACAACAGCTTCACCAAATGCCATTCCATTTTTTGTTCCACCAAAACTAAGAACATCAACTCCTGACTTCCAAGTCATCTCTGCAGGTGTACAATCTAAAGTAACTAAAGCATTTGCAAATCTAGCACCATCCATATGAATTTTCAAATTAAACTTATCTGCAACTTTTTTTATAGCTTTTATCTCTTTTATAGAGTAAGTTACCCCTACCTCATTTGATTGAGTAATACTTATGACTTTTGGTTTAGGATAGTGAATATCAGTCCTTTTTGTTGCTAATTCTTCTATATTTGTAGGATTTAATTTTCCATTTTCACCACTTGTAAGAAGTAGTTTTGAACCATTTGATGCAAACTCTGGTGCACCACATTCATCTGTTTCTATATGAGCTACCTCATGACAAATCACACTATGATACGACTGACATAATGATGCTAAACTTAGTGAATTTGCTGCTGTTCCATTAAAAACAAAGAATACTTCACACTCACACTCAAAAATCTCTCTTATCTTTTGTGAAATTCTATGCGTATACTCGTCATTTCCATATGCTGGAGCTGAGCCTGAGTTTGATTCTATCATAGCATTTAAAACTTCTGGACAAATACCTGAGTAATTGTCACTACCAAATTGTGTCATCTGAATTCCCCTTTTTAAGAAGATATATCTCCTTAAAAAAATTTATATTATTTAATTTTTTTATTATAAAGATTATACCAAAATAAGTTTAAGTATCTTAGTGGTATAATCCACATAATTTTTTTAGAAAGTTGCAAAATGATTTTTGGTAAAATCGACTATATAAATCTACTTCCTTTTCATATATACTTAAAAAAATCATCTCTATCAAACGCTCTAAAACAATCTTGTGAATATAAAAAATCATTTCCTGCAAATATAAATGAAAAATTTCGTAAACGTAGAGTAGATGGTGCATTTATATCAAGTATTGAATCTAACAGAAAATATATCAAAAACTTACCATTAGGTATAGTTGCAAAAAAACATGTGACAAGTGTTCTTGTAAAGAAAAATACAACATGTTCAAAAGACCCACACTCCGCCACTTCAAACGTTTTAGCAAAAGTTTTACATGTAGATGGAGAGGTTGTGATAGGTGATCGTGCACTTAAGCTTTATCTTGAAAATCCAGATGATTATATAGACTTAGCAAAAGAGTGGAACTGTAACTATAAGTTACCTTTTGTATTCGCAGTGCTTAGTATAAACAGTCATTTTAAAACTTATAAAAAACTCTCAGACAACTTTAAAAGCAATCGTATTAAAATACCACAATATATACTTAAAAAGTATGCTTATGAGAGAAACATACCTCCAAAAGAGATTTTAAAGTATCTTTCTCTCATAAGTTATGAAATCGGAGAAAAAGAGAGGAGAGGATTGAGGCTTTTTTTGAAAAAAGCAAAATCTTCAAGTAAATTTATACGTAATGTATAAGCATAATTAAGGAAAAAAAATGTCAGTTCATAAGTACATTGACAAAGTAATGAAAAGTACTATGCAAAGTACACCAGGTCAAACAGAATTTTATCAAGCAGTAGAAGAAGTTCTTATGACACTAGAGCCTATTCTAAAGTCAGAATCTAAATATGATAATTATAATATTTTAGAAAGAATTGTAATCCCTGAGAGACAAATTCTATTTCGTGTAGTATGGATGGATGATGCAGGTAAAATCCAAACAAACATAGGATACCGTGTACAATTCAACTCAGCAATAGGACCATACAAAGGTGGACTACGTTTTCACCCAAGTGTAAATCTTGGTATTATTAAATTTCTTGGATTTGAGCAAATCTTTAAAAACTCACTAACAGGTCTTGCTATTGGTGGTGGTAAAGGTGGATCAAACTTTGACCCTAAGGGAAAAAGTGATGGAGAGATTATGAGATTCTGTCAATCATTTATGGTTGAGCTTTCAAAGCATATAGGTGAAACTAGAGACGTTCCTGCTGGAGACATCGGTGTTGGTGGTCGTGAAATTGGTTTTATGTTTGGTGAGTATAAAAGACTTACTGGAAACTTTGAAGGTATCTTAACTGGAAAAGGTGTTAACTGGGGTGGCTCACTAGCTCGTACTGAAGCTACTGGTTTTGGTTCAGTATATTTTGCTGGTAATATCTTAAATAAGCAAGGTGACGATTTAGAAGGAAAAGTTGCAGCAGTATCAGGCTCTGGTAACGTTGCGATATATACAATCCAAAAACTTTATGATATGGGTGCAAAACCTGTTACATGTAGTGATTCTCGTGGTATGATTTACCATAAAGATGGTATAAATCTAGATACTCTAAAACTAATAAAAGAGGTTAATAGACAATCACTTGAAGAGTATGCAAAAGTTCATACAGATGCTACTTACCTATCAGTTCATAGTTATCCAGAAGGAACAAATGCTGTTTGGGCAACTCCTTGTGATATTGCATTCCCTAGTGCAACTCAAAATGAGCTAAATCTTGCAGATATGAAAAACTTACATAAAAATGGTTGTAAACTAGTATGTGAAGGTGCAAATATGCCTACAACTCCAGATGCTATAGAATATTTATTAGCAAATGGTATGATGTATGGTCCTGCAAAAGCTGCCAATGCTGGTGGTGTTGCAACTTCTCAACTAGAGATGAGTCAAAATGCTAGTATGTCAAAATGGTCATTTGCTGAAGTAGATAGCAAATTAAGAGGTATAATGAAAAACATATTTGATCTTTCATATGACACTTCAAAAGAGTTTGGAGCTGAAGGTAACCTAATGGTGGGTGCAAATATCGCTGGATTTAAAAAAGTAGCTGATTCTATGATAGATCAGGGTGCTGTATAAACTTTAATATTAATTCATATGATGCATCATCTTATGATGCATCATACCTTTTCTTATTCTTTTTGACCCTTGTTTTACAATCCAATTTGTAAGAATATTTAACTCTTCATTATTTAAATTTCTAAAAGCTGGCATTTTTGTATTAGAAAACATTGGATATCTACCTTTACTTCCATTTTTAATACTATCTTTAATAATATTTTTTGATACTCCAAACCAACCCGAATTCATCCTTGCTATACCGGCAAAAGGAGGAGCCAATTTCATACCCATAATATTATGACAACGCATACATCCATTTTCTTTTAAAAGAATTTTAGCATTTTTTGCTACCAATGGTGAAAAAAGTATACTGATAGTAATAAAACTTAAAAATAAATTTTTCATTCTTGCCTTCTTTATTAATTAGTCATAGTATAACACTAATAATTAAATATTCTCTCTAAAAAACAATTTAAAATTAGATAGCTTTATTATTTTTATACAAGCAATAAAAAATAGTCATTAAAATTATAGTGTAATATTCTTATATATTCCTATTTACTTTTATCCAAAAAGTATCTCTTTTTTAGCTAAATACTCTTCTTTAGAAATTTCACTATTAGCAAATCTTTTTTTAAGAACATCTAATGCTACATCACTTTGAAAAGATTTATTATTACTTCCTTTGGAAAATATATAAAATATAATTCCTATTATCAAAATCAATCCTATAAACATAATTCCGCTTCCTCCCATCATATAATTACCCATATTTCCAAGTCCTCCTAAGCAACTTCCTTGATTAAACATAATTTCTCCTTACATTTTTGCAAAGTTATTTTTTAACTCTAAAATCTGCTCTTTTGTTAAAATTTTAAAAACTTTTTCCATATTATCTGCTCTCAAATCTAACATTTTTTCATGTTTTTTATTCATGTTTTCTTTAAAAGCACTTTTATCAAAAAAATTACCTTCTATAAACTCTCCCATATTTTTTATATTGTTTTGAGAATACATCAGTTTTTTCATCTCTAATCTCATCTCATCTCTTAATATAGAAAGCTGAAACCTCTGCTCATTACTTAAATTAAGTTGTGAAAACATTTGCATACCACTATGCATCATTGTTCGATTATGCATACTACATTGGTTCCACATTTTTTGCTGTTTTTGCATACCTTGTTGATTGTTCATCATTCCTTGAGCAAATGCTCCTACTGTTAGTGTACTTACTAGTGCTGCTACTAATATTCTCTTTTTCATCTTTCATCCTTTTAGCTCTTTTGAGCATTTTTTATTTGTATTGAAAGTATAGTATAAGAGTATTAGTAAAGTGTTAGAAGAACTATTTTATATATTTATAATCATGCAATCACTAATTGAGTATCAATTTTGAAAGATCAAGTTTAAAAGTAGTACCAACATCTACTTGAGAATCTACATGTAAAGATATAGACATTTTTTGTGATAATTTTTTAACTAAATGAAGACCAATTCCTAATCCTCTAGAGGTCTCTTTATAAAATCTATTAAATATTTTCTTAGGATTTTTAATACCTTTTCCTGTATCTTTTATCTCTAAAATTCTATCTTCACTTAGTGTTAAAATAACACTTCCATCTTTTTTATTATATTTACAAGCATTGGATAGTATATTGTCTATTATCCGTATAAAACCGTCTTTATAACAATATATGATTTTATTTTCTACATTAATATTAAAAGATATATGAGGAAAAACACCTTGTATATATTCAACTCTTTGAATAATAATATCTTTTATATTGAATTTTTCACTCTTTTGAATCTCATCTTCAATGTACTCTTTAAGGTTATTTTGTAGATTGAGAATAGTCTCTATTCCCCCTTCAATACGTTGTAGATTTTTATTATCTATCTTTTTTTTCAATAAACTTGTATTTAATCTCATAGTTGAAATAGGTGTATTAAAATCATGTAATATATCTTTTATAAACTCATCTGTAAGTTTTAAATATCTTTTATATGGATAAAGAGCATAAGTAGAAAATAAAACTGAAACTATAAATATAATCACTAAACTCTTTAAAAATCTCTTTAAACTCTGCTTAAAAATTAAGTCTTCATCATAATCTAAACTCTTTATAGGATATGATACTTTTACTAGAGTATTATTTGAATCTCTAGATTCAAAATATACAGATAATTCTTGATTATCTGTATAAAAAGTATTTAAAACTATACTTTTATCTATTGGTAATATAACTTTTTTAAAACTTTGTATTTTACTACCCAAACTCGCTATCTTCATTTGAGAGTAGATAGTATCTTCTAAGTTATGTATTTCATTTTGATGTATTTGATGAACTAAAAACCATATTACACTAGAGAGTGATATAAAAAATAGTAAAAAGCTTTTGATAAAAGATTCTATCTCAACTTTTTTCAATAATATATCCATTTCCTCGTATATTTTTTATCTCTATACCAGTTGAATTTTTAAGTTTATTAATATGAAATCTTAAAGCACCTTCAGTTGGTTTCTCTAAACACTCATAAAGCTCATCTTTTGTTATAATCCTATTTATATTTTTTATAAACAACTCAAAGATATTAAGCTGAACTTGACTTAGATAAATACTCTCCCCTGCTCTTAGTATCTTTCTATCTTTAAAAATATAAACAATATCATTGAAAAATATCTCTTTTTTATCTGATATAAATTTTAAATTTACTTTGACTAGTAACTCTTCAGGGAAGAATGGTTTCTTTATAAAATCACTACCACCAACTTCAAAACCCTTTAAAACAGTTTTTAAATCTGTCATAGCACTAATAAAAATAGTAGGAGTAATATCATCTACATCTCTAAGGCTTTTTAGTAAATCTAGCCCATCAATATCAGGAACATTTATATCAAAAATGTAGAGTTCATACTTATTTTCATAACTTTTATCTATCGCTTCATTTCCAGTGACTACATAATCTACGTTATAACCATTATCAACTAGAAGATCCTTAAGAGTCTCTCCTAGTGCAATATCATCTTCAAGTAATAAAATCTTTTTCAATATAAAACCTATTAGGTATTAAAAACTCTATCTCCTGCATCTCCAAGGCCAGGAACTATATATCCTTTTTCATTTAACTTTTCATCAATAGCTGCAACATAAACAGGTACATCTGGATGAATTTTTGAAAAATTTTCTAATCCTTCTGGTGCAGCAACAAGAGCAATAAATCTTATATCTTTAATACCCTTCTCTTTTAAAAAGTTAACTGCATCTATAGCTGTTCCACCTGTTGCAAACATTGGGTCAATGATAATAGCTGTTCGCTCTATATGGTCAGCAGGAAGTTTTGCATAGTAAAATTCAGGCTCTAGAGTCTCTTCATTTCTTTGAAAACCTAAAAAACCTACACTTGCATCTGGAATTAACTTAAAAATCCCATCAAGCATACCAAGAGCAGCTCTTAAAATTGGACAAATCATAAGTTTAGTATCTAGTTTTTGAGTTGTTGCTGTTCCTACTGGAGTTTTAACGGTTGTCTCCTTAAGAGGTAAGTCTCTTGTCGCCTCAAAAAGCATCAAATATGAAATTTCGTCAACTAAAAGCCTAAAATGAAAAGGATCTGTTTTTTCATCTCTTAAAATTGTAAGCTTATGCTCTATTAAAGGGTGTTTAATTACATTTACATTTTTCATCTACTCTCCTAATTCTTTAAACATATCTTTTGTAACTTCTGCTACATCTTTTGTTCCATCAAGTTCTACCATAACACCCATCTCTTTGTAAAATGCAATTAATGGTGCAGTTTGCTCATGATAAGCACCTAATCTACTCTTTACAGTCTCAGCATTATCATCTTTTCTAATAATAAGTTTTCCACCACAGTAGTCACAAACATCTTCAACTTTTGAAGGATTAAACTCCACATGAAATGAAGCACCACAATCTGAACAAACTCTTCTACCTGTTATTCTTCCAACTATAAGACTATCTGGAACGTTTAAAGATATAACTTTATCTAAAGATATATTCATTTCTTTCATCAAATCTTTAAGAGCTTCTGCTTGAGGTAAAGTTCTTGGAAAACCATCAAGAATAAAACCATTTTTACAGTCATCTTCAGCCAATCTATCTTTTATAATACCAATAATAGTTGAATCAGGAACAAGTTTTCCTTCATCCATAAATTTCTTTGCTTGCATTCCCATATCTGTTTTATCAGCTATTGCAGCTCTTAAAATATCTCCTGTTGAGATTTGTGGAATGTTATATTTTTCTATTAAAAACTTAGCCTGCGTACCTTTTCCAGCACCAGGTGCTCCAAATACCATTAAATTCATAAGATATTGCTCCTTATTTTATTTTATGTAGTATATATAAATTGTTTTTAATAAGAGATAAGAGAGTGAATTTAGGTGGACAAAGGTCCACCTAAATTTAATTATTTTGTGTCTATTTGTGCTTGAAGTTTTGCTTTGTATGCTTCTACATCAAAGTCTTTAACTCTTGCAACACCATCTTCTACTGCAGCTTGTGCAACTGCTGCACTAACCCATACAAGAACACGTCTATCAAATGGTTTAGGAATGATATAATCTTGACCAAATTTCAAATCAGCTCCATCATACGCATCTTTTACATACTGAGGAACATCTTCTTTTGCTAAAGCTGCAAGTGCACGAGCAGCTGCCATTTTCATACCCTCTGTTACTTTAGTTGCTCTAACATCTAAAGCACCTCTAAAGATAAATGGAAAACCAAGAACATTGTTTACTTGATTAGGATAATCACTTCTTCCTGTTCCCATCATAACATCATCTCTAACTTCTTTAACTACTTCTGGAAGTACTTCTGGAGTTGGATTTGCTAAAGCAAAAATAATTGGATTTGGATTCATAGAAGCTACCATCTCTTTAGATACAATTCCAGGAGCAGAAAGTCCAAGAAGCATATCAGCACCTTTCATTGCATCCGCTAAAGTTCTATCTTCAGTTTCAAGTGCAAATTCTTGCTTATATTTATTTAAATCTGTACGTCCACTATGGATAGCACCTTTTGAATCTATCATAACGATATGCTCAACACCTAAAAGTTTATACATCTTTGCACATGCAATTCCTGCTGCGCCTGCACCACTTACAACAATTTTCATATCGTGTACATTTTTACCACTTATATCAAGAGCATTGATAATTGCAGCACTTGTTATCATAGCTGTTCCATGTTGATCATCATGCATAACAGGAATATCTACTAAAGCTTGAAGCTTTTGCTCAATCTCAAAACATTTTGGTGCTTTTATATCTTCAAGATTAATTCCACCAAAAGTAGGAGCCATTGCTCTACAAATATCTATAATTTTATCTGGATCTTTTTCATCTAGTTCAATATCAAAAGCATCAACACCAGCAAATGCCTTAAAAAGTACAGATTTCCCTTCCATAACAGGTTTACCAGCAACATCACCAATATCACCAAGACCAAGAACAGCTGTGCTATCAGTGATAACAGCCACTAAGTTACCTTTATTTGTATACTTATATGCCAATTCATTATCTTTTTCAATCTCTAAACATGGATGTGCAACACCTGGAGTATATGCCATAGACAAATCTTTTGCTGTTGTACAAGCTTTTGTAATCTCAATTCCTATTTTTCCATTGATATGGTACTCTAAAGACTCTTCTTTAGTTACCGCTGAACTCTTGCTCATTTTCCACTCCTATTTTACTTTTTATTAAATTGTCAATTCTCTTAACAACATTTTCATAGCCAACTATGCTTAAAACATCAAACACAGATGGGCTTACCGCACTTCCCACTATAGCTATCCTAATTGGCTGGGCTAAATGCTTGAGCTTTAAGCCTCTACTCTCTAGAAAACTATTTGCAACCTCTTTAAACTCTTCAGCTAAATTTATTTCACCTTTAGCCTTAAGTTCTTCATTAAATGCTCCTAAGATTTCAAGAGCATCGCCTTGTAAAAACTTTTCAACAGCCTTACTATCATAATCATTTGGTTCTATTATAATAGAATTAACCATAGATTTTAATTCATTTATATTTTTTACTCTATCTCTTAATAAATCTATAAGGTAAACTTTTTTTTCATATTGTCTCAAATCCAATCCATAATCATTTAAAACCTCTACCAATCTATCTATAGGTAAAGATTTTATATACTGTACATTTATCCATGAGAGTTTTTCTGCATTATATGCAGAAGCTGATTTGTTTATATCATTTGGATTAAAAAGTTCTAACATTTCACTCATACTAAAAATCTCTTGATCTCCATGGCTCCAACCAAGTCTAATAAGAAAATTTAAAAGTGCTTCTGGTAAAA
>Ga0256837_1002960_pt1 | contig 10024 bp, 13 predicted proteins | sample 4562384metaG_FD_185976 | JGI IMG/M metagenome (GOLD analysis project Ga0256837, IMG submission 185976) | Hydrothermal vent microbial communities from Guaymas Basin, Mexico - 4561-384 | ecosystem: Environmental > Aquatic > Marine > Hydrothermal vents | place: Mexico: Guaymas Basin | collected... | reverse complement strand
ACGCACTTTTTCAAAAACAGCTTTTATCACACCTTTTGGATCTATAATAAAAGTTGTTCTAACTATCCCCATATATTCACGACCATAGTTTTTCTTTAACTGCCATACACCATACTCCTGCATTATCTGCGTAGATTCATCACTAAGAAGGGTAATACCCAGATCCTTTTTCTCTATAAAATTTCTGTGTTTTTTGGTAGAATCTGCACTAACTCCAAGTATGACTGCATCAAGTTCATTAAAGTCTGGCTGAGCCTGTGTAAAATCACATGCTTGGGTTGTACAACCCGGTGTATTGTCTTTTGGATAAAAATACAAAACTACCCATTTACCCTTTAAATCTCTTGAACAAATCTCCACATCATCTTGATTTGGTAAACAAAACTCTGGTGCAATATTTCCTACTTCTAACATTTATATTCCTTATTTTTTATATATCTCTGGATAGTCATTTTTAAATCTTCTATGTAACCAAAACCAAAATTTTGGTTCATCAGAGATAAGATTTGCTAACCAATCGGCTTGAAGTTGCGTTGCTTTTTGTATATCAGCAGTTGCATCTTCTGTTTTTTCAATTTTTATTTCATCAAAAAGCATCAAAGTATAATTTTCTTCATCATCTGTTCTTATGCTAACTGGGATTATAGCAGCATTAAATTTTCTAGCCAAATATGCAGGAGTTGAAGTTTGACGGATTTTTTTACCCATAAAATCAACAACAACTCCCTCTTTTGGATTTATATTTGTATCTATTAAAATTCCACTTGCAAAACCTTGCTTTATAAGTCTGATAAGAGGTTTTACAACATTTGTTTTTTCAAGATTTGTATTTCCAAAATGGCTACGAGACTCTAAAAGCCACTCTTGATAAGTTTCATTTTTCATTTTCTTATATACAGCAGCTAATGGTTCTATAAAAGCACCTATAGAAGCACCACCAAGCTCCCATGATGAATAATGTGTAGTTACATATATAACAGCACGATTTTCTTTATGAACTCTTTCAACTGCTTGAATATTTTGAACAGTAATTTTCTTATTTAGTTCATCTTTAGTCATATGTCTGATTTCTAAAAGATGTAAAAAATTATATGCAAGATTTTTAAAACTATACTTTACAATGTCTTTTTTTGTTTCGTCACTTAGTTTATCTTCAAATAAAAAATCAAGATTTTGATATGCAACTTTTTTATATCTACTAGAAATAACATAACCAAAAGATGCAAGAGAAGAAAATATACCTTTTCTAACAGAACTTGGAAGTAACATCAAAAACTTTTCAAATGCCAAAAATAACTTAAAGCCCATTGTTTAATAATCCTTTTGCCATATTAACTACATCTTCTACTTTTATTTCTGAGATAGAAAAATCATTTTTATTGATATTATTTATATCTACTTTGGATGGTGATTTTATATATTTATTTATAGGTGTTTCATAAATCATTCTTGAAGTTGTAGGACCAAAAAGTGTAATTGATGGTATATTTTGAGCCCAAGCAATATGTGTTGGACCAGTATCATTTCCTATAACTAAATCAACACTAGATATAAATGAAACTAACTCTCCTAATGAAAATTTTGGTGCTAGTTTTGCATAAAATGAATTTTTTGCTATCCATAAAGCATCATTTTTTTCATCCTTATTACCCCAAATAAGTACACATTCTTTTTTTAATACGTCACAAAGCATAGCAATTTTTTCTTTTGGATATTTTTTACTTTTCCAAGAAGCACCTATCACGATTGCTATTTTTAATTTTTCATCATTTAACTTTTTATCAGTTTTAAAAACAGGTTTTTTGTCTAAAAGCATTTTATCTGTTATCTCAAAACCTAAAGCATCTGCTACAACAAAACAATTTCTTTTTATAACATTTTCATCATAAGCAATTTTTGAAGTTGTATTATAAAAAAGAGAAGAGATTCCTTCTCTTGAGGAGTCTTTATCAAAACCATGAGTATTTTTTCCAATAATTTTAGAAACTATAGCTGATTTAATTAATCCTTGCATATCTATAATTAAATCATAATTATCAAGATTTTTCAACTTTGAAATCATACTTAAAAGTTCAGAGATTTTTTTAGATTTTTTAATTTTTTTTAGATTGATTGTATAAATTTTATTGATTAATGGATGATTTTCTAAAATAGAAGAAAATACTTCTTCAGTTATCCAATCTATTTTAGCATCTGGATATTGTTGTTTTATAAATTGTAAAACAACTGCACTATTGATGATATCTCCTAGGGCAGAAAGTCTAACTATTGCAATTTTTTGTATGTTAGTATGAGACAAGAAAAATACCCTCTTTTTGAAAAATTATATCTAAATGGCTCTTACTTAAATATTAATGAAAAATTAATAGCATATCAACTATAATGATAGCTTCAAAAATTTCAAGGAAAATTATGAAAAATAAAAGTTTATTTACATTAGGTTTTATGAGTGTTAGTTTTGCTATGGTCATGCTATTTTCATCAAATCTATTTGCTTATGATAAAGATTCTAGTCATAAAGAATCTTCTCGTCTTGAAGCTTTAGCAAAATTTACAAAAGTTATCTCTATTGTAGAGCAATATAATGTAGATAAAGTAACTATAGAAGAATTAATGGATAAGGCACTTAGTGGTATGTTAAGTGAATTAGATGCTCATTCTAACTATTTAAGTAAAAAAGATTTTAGACAATTAAAAGTTCAAACAGATGGTGAATTTGGTGGACTTGGTATTACAGTTGGGATTCGTGATGGTGCATTAACTGTTATTGCACCTATTGAGGGGACACCTGCTGATAAAGCTGGATTAAAAGCTGGTGATATAATTTTAAAAATCAATAATGAATCAACATTAGGGATGAGTATTGATGAAGCTGTATCTTTAATGAGAGGTAAAGTTGATACACCTATAGACTTAACTATAGTAAGAAAAGATGAGCCAAAACCTTTATCTATCCATATAGTTAGAGGAATTATTACTATTGAATCTGTTTATACTAAAACGATAGGTGATGATATACTATATGTAAGAGTTACTAGTTTTGATAAAAAAGTTACAAAAGATGTTAAAAAAGCTATCAAAAAAAGAAAAGCAACAACAAAAGGTATAGTTTTAGATTTAAGAAATAATCCTGGTGGATTACTTGATCAAGCTGTTGGATTAGTTGATTTGTTTGTAAATGATGGAGATATAGTTTCTCAAAAAGGTAGAGATGAGCAAGATTCTCAAACTTATTCTGCACATAAAGAAACTACTATTACAGAAGTTCCTCTTGTTGTACTTATAAATGGAGGAAGTGCTAGTGCTTCTGAAATTGTAAGTGGAGCTTTACAAGACCATAAAAGAGCAGTTTTAATAGGTGAAAAAACTTTTGGAAAAGGTAGTGTTCAAGTTATACTTCCTATAACAAAAGATGAAGCTATTAAACTTACTATTGCAAGATACTATTTACCTAGTGGAAGAACTATTCAAGCAGTTGGAGTAACACCTGATATAAAAGTTTTACCAGGGGAAGTTAAAACTCGTGAAAATAGTTTTAGTATCAAAGAAGCTGATCTGAAAAAACATTTAGAGAAAGAACTTGAAAAAGTTGATGGTAAAAAAACAGAAACTAAAGAGTTAAAAAAAGATAAAAAAGATATAATAACACAAGAGATGCTGAATAAAGATATTCAGTTAAATGAAGCAGTAGATATTATAAAAGCTTTAATTATTATAAAAGGATAGGTTCTAATGGAAAAAAGAGAGTTGCTATATGAGGGTAAAGCAAAAAGATTATTTTTAACGGATGATGAAAACTTGGTGATTTCAGAATTTAAAGATGATTTAACAGCATTTAATGGTGAAAAAAAGTCTTCTGAAGAGGGAAAAGGTGCATTAAATAATAAAATTTCTACTGAACTTTTTAAACTTCTTGAAGAAAATGGTATCCAAACTCACTTTGTTAAGATGCTAGATGACAATCATATGTTACATAAAAAAGTTGATGTTATAATGATAGAAGTTATTGTTAGAAATATAGCTACTGGTTCATTATCAAGAAATCTTGGTATAGAAGATGGAAAGATTTTACCTTTTACTTTGGTTGAATTTGATTATAAAAATGATGATTTAGGTGATCCTAAATTAAATGACCAACATGCACTTATATTAGGTCTTGTTGATTATCAAGATGAGTTAGATAAGCTTCGCCGTATGGGTCGTCAAGTAAATGATATTTTAAGACCTTATTTTGCTAAAAAAGGTTTAAATCTTGTTGACTTTAAACTAGAGTTTGGTAAAGATTCAAATGGAAATATCATCTTAGTTGATGAAATTTCACCTGATAACTGTCGTTTTTGGGATGTAGAAAGTGGTGAGAGTTTAGATAAAGATAGATTCCGTCAAGGAAAAGGTGGGCTAAAAGTAGCTTACGAACAAGTTTTAGAACGAATTTTAAATAAATAGGAACAACATAATAATGAAAGCAATAGTAAATATTTCACTTAAAGCAGGCGTATTAGATTCTCAAGGTAAAGCAGTTCATCATGCACTTGATTCACTTCATTTTAACACAGTAGAAGATGTTAGAGTTGGTAAACAAATTATCTTACAATTAAATGAAACAGACAAAGAAAAAGCAATGGCAGAAGTTACTAAGATGTGTGAAGAAATTTTAGCAAATACTGTTATTGAAGATTATGAGATAGAGTTAGTATAATGAAAGTTACTGTACTTCAATTTCCAGGTACTAACTGTGAATATGATACTGTTCATGCATTTAAAGAATTAGGTGCTGAGACTGAGGTTTTATGGCATAAAGCTGAATCAATCCCAGAAGGAACAAATTTACTTGTTGTTGCTGGTGGATTTTCTTATGGTGATTACCTTAGAAGTGGTGCTATTGCTAGATTTTCTCCTGTTATGAAAGCTGTAACTGAGTATGCAAATAATGGTGGAAAAGTTCTAGGTATCTGTAATGGTTTTCAAGTTTTAACAGAAGCTCGTTTACTTCCAGGTGCTTTAAAAAGAAATGAACATTTACATTTCTTATCTAAACATCATCATTTAAAAGTTATCAATAATGATAACACTTTTTTAGAAAAATTAGATAAAGGTGATGTTGTTAATATCCCTATCGCTCACCATGATGGTAACTACTTTATAGATGCAGATGGTTTAAAAGAGTTAGAAGAAAATAATCAAATTCTTTTAAAATATACAGATGCTAATGGTAATATCTCAAATCCAAATGGTAGTGTAGAATCAATTGCTGGTGTTTGTAATAAAGAAAAAAATGTATTTGGTCTTATGCCACATCCAGAGCGTGCAATGGAAACTATACTTGGTTCAGATGATGGAATCAAAATGCTACAAGGATTTTTAGACGCGTGAAAATCATAACAATTTTAGTTGCGATTTTTATAATTGTTTTTGCTTCAGATGATATAAATATATCATCTGACATAAATATATCTACTCATCTACTTCAAGAGCAACCTCTTAAAAAAGTTTTGTATATTAATTATGAAAAAATTCCAAAAAGAGTATTTGATGGTGAAATTTTTTCAATAACTTTAAAAACTCTTTCAACTACAAAAAACTTTTTAGATATAAAATATACTTTTTCTAATTATTATGGATTAGAAAGTTTAAATGAAATTCCTTATAGAAAAATCCAAGATAGATATTATTTTGATACATTTTATTTTTATGTAAATAAATCAAAAGCAAAATTACCAGATATAACTGCAGAGATAGCATCATATACAAAGTATAAAACAACAACTATTTTAGGAGATAAATTAAATGTAATTACTCTAAATCCTAAAAGAGATTTTTCAAATATTATAGCTAATTCTTTAAATCTTATAGATTATAGAACTACAAGTTATGATAATAGATATAATATAGTTGTATTTGAAGTAAATGCTACAAATACTAAGATAGAAAATCTTAATTTTCAAAATGTATATAAACAAGGTATAGAATCAGTTGTTGATTCATATTTTGAATCTAAAATTACTTATTTTGTAATCATTGATAAAAGATTAGAGAAATTTTCATTTTCTTATTTTAATTTGTTAACAAATAAATTTCAGACAATCACTATTCCAATAATAGTAGATGATGATAGTGTATCAACACAAACTGATTTAAAACCAAAAGATCAATCTCGTGAACGATTGAAAATGAATATAGCTTCTAGTATTGCTTTCGTTGGTTTTATGCTTATATTATGGCGTAGAAAATATATATATTTGATTTTTATATTAGTACCATTAAGTTATATGTTATATCTATCTATACCACAAAAAGATATTTGTATTAAAAAAGGTTCAAATATATATTTATTACCAGTAAAAAATGGTACAATTTTTGAAACTACAGAAAATCAAATTACCCTAAAAAAAGAGGGAAGTGTTAAGAAATTTGTAAAAGTTAAACTTCAAAACAATAGAATAGGTTGGGTGAAAAATGAAGATATTTGCACATATTAGTTGGCTTTTATCAACTATAATAATTTTTATTTCATTAACAATCTCTATATTGTTATATCCTATTTTACCTAGACCATATCCTAGAAAAATATCAGCTTGGATTATTAGATTAACAACATTTTTTTCAACTGAGGTTGTAGGAAAAGAAGACCCAGCTGCTCAAATGTATCTTATAAATCATCAAAGTGATTTAGATATAGGTATCATAGAAACAGTATCTAAAAAAGATCTTTCATGGGTAGCAAAAAAAGAGTTGTTTGATGTTCCTTTTTTTGGTTTAGCAATGAGTTTACCAGAAGATATACCGATAGAAAGACAAAGTAAAACTTCTCTTTTAAGACTTCTTAAAAATGCTAAAAATAGATTAAATAAAGGTCGTGTTATAACTATGTTTCCCGAGGGAACAAGAAGTAAAACAGGAAAAATGTTACCATTTAAAAGTGGTGCTAAAGTTGTAGCAGATAAATATCAATTAAAAGTTCAACCTATTGTTCTTATGCAAACAGCAAAATATTATGATATAAAAAAATTATATTATAAACCAGGGCGTGTAAAAGTAATTTTTATGGATTCATTTATAGCAGATAAAAATAATGAAAATTGGTTGAGAGATTTAAGAAATAAAATGCAAGAGGTGTATGATAATGAGTTGGCAAACGATTCTAGCCATAGGTAGTGGTGGATTTATAGGGGCAATTCTTCGTACCTATTTAAACGGTGTTATATCAAGTAAATTTCCTCATGATATACCAGTTGGAACATTGGGTGTAAATCTAATTGGTAGTTTTATTATGGGTATTTTAGTAGCTTATTTTATGTACTCAACTTTCTTTTCATTGCATATGAAATCTTTTTTATCAACTGGTATATTAGGGGCTTTAACAACATATTCAACTTTTGCTATAGAAAGCTTTTTATTACTAGAAGGTGGAAGTATAACATTAGCATTTTTAAATATTTTTTTAAATGCATTTGGAACAGTTATTATGGCTGGTATCGGTTTTTTCATAATTAAGTCTAGTATATCAAATTAAATTTTTAGATGGATAATAATTATAATAATAAAGCTTGTTTATGTTCATCTATTGAAAATTCAATAGATGAAGAGATAAGTGATTTTGTGCAAGAGCTTTATATTAAGATAGAAGAGATAGCTAAAAAAGAATTGTATTTTATTGAAATAAATAGACTGATTATTCCAAAAGAAAATTATCTATTTTTATTTGATTTTTTAGATTCTTTATTGAACAGTTTCATCAAAATTGATTATGAGATAGAAACTCCATTAATTAAAAAACTTTATCAAGATATAAAATTAATACAAAAATTACATCATAATTATAAAGATATTCATCTGGATATGTATCAGATATTTAATAAAAGATTTTTACATTATTCTAATATTTTAAGATATTTAAAACGAAATTTGACTGACCAAAAAACTAGAGATGATTATAAAAAATTAAAACTTTTGTATTATGAAAAGTTTCTAAATCAATTAGAATACAAAAGAAAAGAAAATTCTATGATGTTGTTATCAGTTTTAAATTCTAAAATTTTTTATTTTGATAGATTAATTTGGAAGGAAGCAAATAAATCATTTAAAATAGAAAAATATTTAGATATTATAGGTATTCAATATAGTGTAAATTCTAAGGAATATTTGGGATTTAGATTAAAAGATGAAATTAATTCAAAAAATTATCTCTATTTAGAAAAATGTTTAAGGGTCTATAAATGAATTCAGTTACACCATATACTAAAGAAGAGATTAGAGAATTTTTGAAAATTACAGATGATGCTTATCAAGATGAACAAAGTATAAGTTTAAGAAAACTTATGACTGTAAAAGATAGGATAGATATTTTTAAAGGTATAGAAGCTGAAGAGTTAAAGGCCATTATATATGATTTGAAATTTATTAAGTATAATTTTGGAGATACAATTATCAAGCAAAATGAAATTTCAAGTGAAATATTTTTTATAATAACTGGAGTATGCAAAGTTATTCACAATGGAAAAGAGGTTGGAGTCTTGAAATCAAAAGATATTTTTGGTGAGGCAGGAGCTATTTTTGAGATAAAAAGAAATGCGACTGTTCGTTGTGCTTCAAATGATGTAACTCTATTATCTTTTTGTATAGATAATAACAATATGGAATTTTGTGCAGATTCTCTTGCAATTCTTTATAAGAATTTAGCATTTCAAATAAATCATAAATTGCAAGAGTTAAACTACCATTATTCAATTAAAGGGCATATTTAATTTACTTATAGTATTTAAAATCCTCTTTAGCTTTTTGTAGGGCTTCATTAAATCTCATAATTTTACCACCATTTTTAGCCTGAAATTTTTTGGCATCTTCTAATTTAGCAAAAGCATATTTACTAACACGGCTCATAGTTCCTTTTTTTTTACTTCCAACTACATAATAAGCATCTTTGACGCTTATAAATTTAAGAGAGGCAACATCTACAACTTTTGGATTTTTCATCGTTACACCATCACCTAAATGATCTTCTAAACAGTGTATTGAACAGTATTGGTAAGTTTTAGAATTTACTTCAGCACTATGGCTTGTTTTATAGAACTTTACTAAATCCATTCCACATCTTGAACAATATCGTTTATCTTTTGTAGTTTGTACCAATGTTGCATCTTTTTCTGCTACACTTTGAAACATCTTATGATGTACTTTTGGTGTATGATTACAACCAATAAACAATAAACTTATAAATATTAAACCTAATATTTTAAACATAACTAACCTTTAAAATTTTCCAATATAATAGCGATAAATTATTACGAAAGTGTTAAAAATGAAAGAAAAAATCAAACATTATCTAAAAGAGATAATTTTATTTTTTATTGTTATGACAGTATTTGCAAATGTTATTAGTTACTATAAGGCTAGAGAGCTTTTAAAACAAGCATTAGAGATTGATTATAAATTCAAATCAAATAGACCTATCCTTATTCATTTTTGGGCTACATGGTGTCCCACTTGTAAATTAGAAATATCAAATATTGAACAAATTTCTAAAGATTATGAAGTTTTAACAATAGTAGTAAATTCTGGTTCAATAAAAGATATTAAAAATTATATGAAAGAAAAAGATTTACATTTTAGATTTATTAATGATAAAGATTCTTTATATGCTAAAAAATTTAATATTTCTGCTTATCCTACAACATTTATTTATGATAAAAATAAGAATTTAGTTTTTAGTGAAGTTGGTTATACTACTGTTTTAGGTCTTTATTTTAGAATGTGGTATGCAGGATTATAGTGATAATTTAGATTTATTTCAATAAATCACTATAATCATATAAAAATGGTTTTATAAAATATTTTCCTTTTATAAGAAAAATTCTATTATCTTTTTTAGTTAATTTTTTAAAATTATTTTTTATTTTTATTCTTTTTTTCTTAGAGATATTTTTATTTTTAAGATATTTTTTTAGAGATATAAGTATATCATTTTCATTGTTTTTTTCTTCAACTTCTACTATTTCTATATCATGTATCTCTTTTTTTGGAGCAT
>Ga0256837_1002959_pt1 | contig 10024 bp, 9 predicted proteins | sample 4562384metaG_FD_185976 | JGI IMG/M metagenome (GOLD analysis project Ga0256837, IMG submission 185976) | Hydrothermal vent microbial communities from Guaymas Basin, Mexico - 4561-384 | ecosystem: Environmental > Aquatic > Marine > Hydrothermal vents | place: Mexico: Guaymas Basin | collected... | reverse complement strand
AGATTAGAGAAATAAACTAAAAAAAAGGATGAAAAATGGCAAAAGTAAAAATAAATTTAAAAGAACTGGGCATAAAAGAAGATGAAGTTGTTTCGTATATAAAATTAGGCTTAGAGAGTGAAGCGAAGTTAAAAGAGCTGGAAAATGATATAAAAGATACTACAAATCGTGTATTAAGCGGTGCATTAGATGCAAAGCTAGATAGTACGAAATATGACGGAGTATTTAAAAATATAGTTGAAAATATAAATATTATGAATAATGCATATTGTGGATTTATGGATAAATTACCAATTCCTGTAATAGCTTTTGATAAAAACTTTACAATACAATGGGGTAATGATTTAGCAGAACAGATTACCAATAATAGAAAAAACGGTATGGTTGGAACAAAATGTTATGATCAATTCCATGCAAAAGATTGTAAAACATCCAGTTGTGCATGTGATATGGCTATGAGAACAGATAAGATATGTGATAGCACATGTCAAGCTGAACCAAATGGTTTAAACAAAACTTTAGATATTAAATACTTTGGCGTACCTTTAAAAGATTTAGATGGCAATATAACTGGTTCTTTTGAATATGTACTTGATCAAACAGATGTAGCAGAAAAGACAAGAGAAGCTGAAAAAGCAGCTCAGAAATTGGAATTAGATTTCCAAAATTTTACAAATAATTTTGAAACGGTGATGAGTGCAATTTCAGCTGGTGATATCAAAGCAAGACTAAATGCAGAAGAAATGGAAGGTGGATTTAAAACTATAGCCAAAGCAACAAACGATTTGCTGAATGTTGTTGATGGTGTATTTGCTGATACTATTTTTGGTCTTAATGCTCTACAAAACGGTGAATTTGATAAAAGAATTACAACAGAGTATCAAGGTGATTTTGATGTCGTAAAACAGGCTGCAAATAACACAGCTTCAAAGTTACAAGAAATCATAAAAGGGATAAGTGATGTTGCATCTAAAATGGCAAATGGTGATATGACATCAAGGATTACTGGTGATTTTGTCGGTCAAACGGAATTGATTAAAACTTCTTTGAACACTATGGCAGACAAGCTTCAAACATTAGTAGGAAAAATAAACAGCGGAGTAACAGAGATTAGTTCTGCTTCAACACAGCTGAGTGCTACTTCTCAATCTCTCTCTCAAGGTGCAACCGAGCAGGCTTCATCACTTGAGGAGACAAGTGCGGCACTTGAGGAGATGAGTGGCAGTATTGCAGAGAGTGCTAAAAATGCACAAAAAACAAATGATCTCGCAGAAGAAGCTTCAACTATGGCAATAGATGGAGGAGAAGCAGTTACCAAAACAGTAGATGCTATGGTGCTTATTTCTGAAAAAATCTCTATTATTGAAGATATCGTTTATCAGACAAACCTTCTTGCACTCAATGCTGCCATTGAAGCAGCACGTGCCGGTGAGCATGGAAAAGGATTTGCCGTTGTTGCCGCAGAAGTAAGAAAACTGGCAAAAAGAAGCCAAGTAGCAGCACAAGAGATTAGTACCATCACAGGTGACAGTGTGAACATAAGTAAACAAGCAGGGGAACTCATCAGCGGTGTTGTACCTAAGATTCAAGAGACAGCAGAGTTAATAAAAGATATAGCTAATGCTGCAAAAGAGCAAGATATCGGTCTTGGACAAATTAACACTGCCATGACACAACTTGATCAGGTCACGCAAACCAATGCCGCATCTTCTCAGGAAGTAGCAAGTGCGAGTGAAGAGTTAAATGGACAGGCAAATTCTTTAGCACAAATGATGAGCTTTTTTAAGGTAAATCAGGGAGATTCGTTTAATGACTCTGCCAACACATTAGCTCCGGTACAACATGCACAAACCCCTTCAAACAAACCGACCACATCAGCTGGTTTGGATTTGCGTGATTTCGATAGATATTAAAAGAGATATCTATGAAAAATGCACATGATGATGCATTAGAATTTGGGGATTCTAGTGCAGAAAATAAGTATCTGCTTTTTTTAGTGGGTGGTGTCCTTTATGCTATTGAAGCTTTAAAAGCAAGTGAGATAGTAGAATATAGCAGTATAACAAAGGTTCCTATGATGAACTCTTATGTAAAAGGTGTTACGAACATAAGGGGAAATATCGTACCGGTGATTGACCTTTTAGATAGATTTGGACTTGGCAATACTCAAAAAAGTGATAAAACATCAATAGTGGTTGTAAACTATAACAAAGGTGAAATGCCTATGCAAATAGGTATTATTATTGATGAAGTGTATGAGGTAGATAATATAGATCCCTCAGATATTAAAAAAGCACCTGAATTTGGTTCAAAAATTCATGCAAAATTTATACTTAATATGGGGAAATATGATAAAAAGTACATCCCCATTTTAAATACTGACACCATTTTAGATGTAGATGAATTGTCAAAACTACTTGTTTAAAAGAGGGAGTAATGGAAGAATATAATAACGAAATAGAAGATATCGTAGATGAAGAGGATGATGAGGAGTTAGATCTTGTCGCTCTTGTAACTGCAAATGCAAATGATACAAGTCAATACCTTATATTTGAGGGGAGTGATACGCAACTGTATGCTAAAAATGTCTCTAAAATCGAGGAGCTGTTAGTTTATAAAGATATAGATATAGCAAGAACACACGGCAATGATTTGATCGTAGGTACTGCTGATATCCGTGGCAATATGACGACAATCGTTAACTTTGATAAATGGTTTGGCAATGAAGTTTTAGATGAGAGTGAGTATGAGCTTATTGTTTTGGCACATTATGGAGGGCATAGACTTGGAATCATGGTAAAGAGGGTAGAATTAATAGTAAATATTCCACCAAACACTATGACAGATAACTCTGAAAATGATGAAAAAACATCTTTTATTACAAAAGTAAACATTGGGCAAAAGAGTAAAATGTGTATAATTTTTGATAGTGATAAAATGCTTCTGGATATTTTTGATACTATTGATACTAAGGCGATGGAAGATACAAAAACCATACAAAAAGTAGATACAGACAAGATGGTTCTCTTCGCTGATGACAGCAAATTTATAAGAAAAATGGCAGAGAGCCTTTTTACAAAAATGGGACTGAAATACAGAATGTATGAAAATGGTCAGCTTCTCATTGATGATTTGAAAAATATAGCACCTGAAGAGATTGCACTTTTTATAACAGACTTGGAGATGCCTGTTATGGGTGGTAGAGATGTTATAGACAACATTCGTGCAGATAAAAAATATGACGGTATAAATATTATAGTACATACAAATATGTCCAATGACAATATGGGCGATTCTCTTATAGGTGCCGGAGCACAGCAGATTATAGGGAAGGTAAATATGTTTGCTTTGGGTGAAGCAATCAAAGAGTTGATAGTATAAAATGGCTATATTATTAAGTGATAGTGAATTTGTTACCATACAAAAGTTGATTTTTAGAGAGGTCGGTATTGATCTGCAGGCATCCAAAAAACTTCTTGTGCAGAGTCGTCTTCTAAAAAGACTGCTTTTTTATAAATTTGATTCTTATATTGACTATATTCGTTTAGTACAGATAAACAGTGCTGAACGGATTGAAATGATTAATCTTATCACAACCAATGAGACATATTTTTTTAGAGAGATCGATCATTTTGAATTTTTACAAAATAAAATAATTCCAAACCATCCTTTTAAAAAGAAATTTCGTTTTTGGAGTGCAGCTGCGAGTGTTGGTGCAGAGGCATATTCAACAGCTATGCTTCTTGATAAAACAATGGCAAGAAGTGATTGGGAGATTGTCGGTACAGATATTAATACTGAAGTCATTAAAAAAGCCCGAATTGGCTTATATCCTCAAAAATGGGCAGATAAGATACCCATAGAGTTGAAAAAAGCATATTGTTTAAAAGGAAAGGGCAAACATGAGGGGCAGTTTCTTATAGATAGAGGATTGGTTGAAAATATGGATTTTAGAGTGGGAAATCTTATGAAATACAATGCTGAAGTCGGAGAGTTTGATGTTATCTTTTTAAGAAATGTCTTAATATATTTTGATGATGAAACAAAGCAGATGGTTGTTGACAATGTACTTAAAAATTTAAAAGTTGGCGGTTATTTTTTTATTTCATTGACAGAAAATTTAAATATGATAAAGACACCGTCATTAAAAAGTGTGGCAACATCTGTTTACCAAAAGATAAAGTGAAAATATGAATAAAAAATTAAAAATTGCTATTATTTCGAGTAAAGGCGGCGTAGGAAAAAGTACTATTTCCATGCAACTTATAACACCGTATCTTTTTGAAAGAAACAATAAAGAAGTGGTACACCATTATGAATTCGATGATGAAAACAGTGATAGTTCCAGCTTTGGAGCAAGTTATTTAAGCAAAAGGCATCAGGTAAATGTTGCATCACCGTTACTCAGAGAGGTGCTTCCTGAAATTTTTGCCAAAGATGAATCTATTTGTTTGGATATTGGGGCGAACAAAACAACTATGACGCTTATTGAAGCACTTTATTCGAGTGGAATGATTAATTTTTTAGATTTGGTTGTTATTCCTATTTTGGATGGCGAACAAGATGGTATCAATGCAAGTTTTATATACAGTGTTTTAAAAGGTTATCGTAAAGATATGAAATTTTTATTTGTGCTTAATCGTGTAAAAGATATTGATTATGTGAAATACCAATTTGAAAATTATTTTGGTGATGTAAGAGGGATCTTTACAAGTATTCATTCTGTTAGTGATAATTTATTTCCAGAAGACAAAGAGAAATATGTACTTATGCCTGATGCAGAGATTATAAAATACAGTAGAAGATTTGGTCTGACTATTTATGAAATGGCAAAACAAAACAGGGACTTTATTAAGGAGTTAAAAAACTCTTATAATGATATTTCCAAAGAAGAAGAGATGAAATTATTAAGTTTTAAAAATTATGTTTCAAAAAGTGCAAAAGCATATGAAAAAGATATTTTACAAACAGCGTTTAGCAAGATAGATGCTATCTTAGAAGGAGGAGAACATGCATAGAGACTACAGTTTATATTTACAGTTTTTAGCAAGTGAATACAATATTTTATATATTGGAAAAAGCAGTGAGGATATATATAATGAAACAGCTGCTTATTTTATGTCTTCATCAAAAGTAGATATTAACAGTAATATATTACAAAAGACAGAAGCTATACTGACAAAACGACATATAAAAGTTGTTGTGATTGATGTAAAAGATAACAATGAACTAGCAATTGATTTCTATAAGCGAATAAGAGCTTTTGATGATGAGATATTGGTTTTACTTATGTTTAATCCAAAAGAATACAAAAAGCTTTTTACAATAGTTCCCCTTGTGGATGCAACGGTAAGCTATCCCATTGACAGAGAGATTTTTCACAAAAGATTATTTACTTTACTAAGCAGCTACTATGCCATAAATTCAATTGGCAGAAGAGAGATAGTTTTAAAACAGGACAATGTTATAGAAGAGGATTCTATTGATAAATTTTTTGATACCTATGAGGGAAGTTCACTTTTTATAGCTGATGATTTAATTACAATGGTAAAAGCACTCAAAGCCGGAAATATATCACACCAATTTATGGTAAATATTGCTGAACAATTAGATAAAGTTGCAGATATATTTTCAAAAGCCGAACAAACAAACTCGGTAACACCTATTTATGAAGATTTGGCATCGTATCTGAGAGATTTGGATTTAGAAGCGATAGAACCTCAGAATTTAAAAGGTTTTACATACCTTTCTGAAATTCTGAGTGATGTAAGTGTTTACCTGATGGATATGTTTGTAGATAGGATTTTTAAAGATGTTCGTGTATTTGAGTATTCTTTAAAAAACAATATAGAGTTTATGCAAAACCAATTGCAAGGGACTCAAGAAGAGAGTGGGGAGATAGATTTCTTTTGAAAAAGAGTATAAATATTTATATGTATTTGCAAGACAGTGCCAAATTATGGAAGATCTTAGATGATTCGTATAGCTATACGAAGATAAAAAGTCATGATGAGTTTTTAGAGATACTCTCTCATACAAAAGATGACAATAGGTCTCTTTACATCATTGATATTGCTAAACTCAAAGGTAAAAAATTTAGTTACTTTAAAAAAGAATTATTGGATCATAAACATCTTTTAGTTGCAGCCTACGGGGAAAATATTTCCCAAACGCTCAAAACAAAGCTTCATGCACTAGAGGTTGGAGCGGTTATTGAAGACAAATCAGAAAATCAAAAAAAGATACTTGATTATCTGATTACCAAAGCAAATTTACATATGCATACCTTAGACAATCGTTTTATAAAAGCATTTTTAAATTATTATAATTTAGAAAAAATAGGCAAACAAATAAAGTATCTGTTATCTTTTTTATCTTATAAATATAATATTAATGCACTTGATATTTCAAATATCCACTTGGTGTTTTTTAGCCTCTATACAGCATTTAAGAAAAATAATATTTTAAAAATGTCAAAAATAGTCCATATAATGATAGAATCTAAAGAGATAGATACTCTTTATAAAACATATACACATCCAAAAAATTTTCAACAAAATATTATAGCTATCTTGCTACTGATGTTTCAAGATAAAGATACTCAAAGGTATGTAGAACAGATCAATATGAAAGATATACAAAAGAGTCTTATTGATGAAATTCAAAATATTTATGATACAAAAGCAAGCGTTATTATGTCTCATCAAGATGTAAATTACTTTTGGGAACAATTTGAAATAGATATAGTAGAAAAATGTAAGAACAAAGCGTGTGCAGATGTTTTAGATAATGCTATTGTTTTGATTTGTAAACTCTTCATATATGCTCTTTCTAAAGTGGACTATATGGAAATATATACAGTTATGAATTTTTCAGATCTACAAATGGAGATGCATATAAAACTCTTTGGAGCTACAAATAATATATTTGAGGAGTATATAGAGTCTCATCTTTTATCAACGGACAAGTTTGTCGTAGAGATGAAAGAAAATAATGAAATTATATTGTCTTTAAAATCACCTCATTCTGAACTCAAAAAAGTTGAAAAAACAATTATAAAAGAAACAACCGTAGATAAAAGTATTATAGATACGATGCACTATAAAGATGAACATAAGATAAGTGCAGAAGATTTTTTAAAAGAGTTTGAAATAGATCAATATCTGCTAGATGATTTGAATGATTTAGAAACTGAAATCAGAGATAAACTCTATACACAAGATACGCTTTCCAACGAGATTCTATCGGCTGTATCGACTGCCTTGGACGGATATGTACGAGTTTTAAATGAGACCATAGAGTTTAAAGATATAGCCTACTCACTTCAATCACTTTCATTTGTATTAAACGAGTTGTCCCTAGAAACACTTGATGATACAAAACAAAGTACCTTAAGGTTTTATATTCAAGGGCTAATTGATGATTTAAGCACGTGGAAAAGATATATATTCATAGAACCAAATACACCTGATATTCACTATTTGGATGCGTCATTGCTTGAAAATTGTGCAACAATAGAAAAGTTTTTATTGTCTGATACAACAGATGCAAGTCTGGAAGAAGGGGATGATGATGATTTGGAATTTTTTTAGGAGAAATCGCTATGAACAGAGATGAAATTTTATTTGAATGTGCGCAAAAGATTAAAGATGATAAAGATTTTGATGCAAAGCAAGAATATCAAATAACAGATGAAAGCGGAGCAGTTCGCTGGATACAAAAAAAAATAGTACCTCTGTATGAAGAAGATAAATATATAGAAAAAATTGTAGTGAATCTTGATGTAACTGAGAAAAAAGATCTAGAAAAACTTGCGATAACTGATGGACTTACGGGATTGTACAACAGAAGGTATTTTGATGAAATTTCAAGTAGAGAGATTTCTCGTGCTGTTCGTGCAAAATCATTTTTGTCTTTATCCATTGTTGATATAGATTTTTTTAAACAATATAATGACAGTTATGGGCATGATGCCGGAGATAAAGCACTTATAAGTGTCGCAAACACCATAAAAAAATCAGCAAAAAGGGGAGGTGATTTTGCTTTTAGAATAGGAGGTGAAGAGTTTGCAATACTATTTAGCGACTGTGATAAGGAACACTCTGTAAAGTTTATACAAAAGATTGTACAAAATGTACAAAATTTACATATCCCTCATTCTAATTCTAAAGTAGATAAATATGTTACTATTTCAGCTGGAGTGGTTGTTGTGGATTTTCAAGAAGAGAATGTAGATAAAGATGGCTTTTATACCATGGCAGATGATGCGCTGTATCAGGCTAAAAAAACCGGTAGAAATAGAGTAGTTTTATATGAAAATGATGATTTGGAGTTTTTTTAATGATAAAATTGTTTATAATAGATGATTCGGCACTTGTAAGAAATGAGCTTAAAAAGATTTTTGAGCCGGTTAGTGATATTAAGATAATTGGTACTGCGCCAAATCCGGTGGATGCTTTTGAAGTTTTTAAAAGAACGGGACTTCCTGATGTTTTTATACTTGATATTGAAATGCCAAAGATGGATGGGCTTACATTTTTAGAGATGATAGGCAAACAAAAACCGATTCCTACCATTATTTGTTCTACTCTTGTGACAAGAGGCAGTTCACAAGCCATAGATGCTATGCGAATGGGTGCTGTTGATATTGTTTTAAAACCAACTACAAACTTAAACAAATTTTTTGGCGACAGAAGGGAAGAGTTTGTATCAAAAGTAAGAGCTGCATCTAAATCAAAGGCTATTTTTATTGCAAATATAAAAAGAACGAGTGAAAGTAAAGTTTTAAGTGATAAACAGGTCTCTAGCAGTGTAAAAGCTGCAAGCTCATTGCCTCCTTCTAAAAAAATCATAGCCATTGGTGCATCAACCGGTGGGGTGCAGATACTAGAAGAGTTGCTTTTTCAGCTTGAACCCCATCATCCTCCTATTGTTATAACACAGCATATGCCGGCAGGATTTACCAAATCTTTTGCCGATAGACTCAACCAGATCCTTCCATCTTCAAATGTAAAAGAAGCACAAGAAGGCGATATTCTTATGCATGGGCGTATCTTGATTGCTCCTGGAGATTTACATATGGAAGTTGCAAAGAATGGATTTCAGTATAAAGTCGTTTTAAAAAATTATCCTAAAGTAAATTCTCATAAACCAAGTGTCAATGTACTCTTTCGGTCCATGGCAAAAGAAGTTGGCATATTTGGAGTTGGTATCATTTTAACCGGTATGGGTGATGATGGAGCCACAGGGCTTTTAGAGATGAAAAATGCAGGTGCGCTTACTTATGCGCAAGATGAAAAAAGCTGTATAGTCTATGGTATGCCAAAAAAAGCGGTAGAACTGGGTGCGGTAAAAGAGTCGCTCTCTCTTGCTGCTCTAGCGAAAATTATAAATACCATACGGTAGAAAGTTATTAGATGGATCAAAATACACAAAAATTAAAAACAGTTATGGATATGCAAAAAGATATTATCTTAACTACAGACGGTAAGGTTCTTGAATATATCAATAAAGCTTTTTTTGATTTTAGCGTATTTAAGGATTTTGAAGAGTTCAAAAAGTTGCATAACTGTATATGTGAAATATTTATAGATATGCAAGATGAGAGCTTTTTAAAACCCACTTACCCTGATGGAGATTGGATCACACAGCTTAAAAAAAATCCCCTAAAAGAGTACTTTGTTGCCATGAGAAATTCACAAGGTGCAAAGAATTTTTTTAAGGTACATTTTCAAGCTTTTGATGAGAGTTTGCAAGGTTATATGGTAAGTTTGCATAATATAACTCCCTATAAGGAAAATCTAGATGTACTTAATCTGATCTCACATATGCAAGGTGCCTATTTTTCAGTGACAAATATGCATGGAGAGATCTTGAAAATTTCTTCTTCTTTATTAGAAGTTTTACAAGTGGATATAAAAGAGTTGCAAGAAAAAAATCACACTTTTTTAGATTTTGTAAATGAAGAAGATAGAAAAACAGTTCTGAAGCACATTTCACAGGATGATACCTCTTCTTATGAGAT
>Ga0256837_1002958_pt1 | contig 10032 bp, 6 predicted proteins | sample 4562384metaG_FD_185976 | JGI IMG/M metagenome (GOLD analysis project Ga0256837, IMG submission 185976) | Hydrothermal vent microbial communities from Guaymas Basin, Mexico - 4561-384 | ecosystem: Environmental > Aquatic > Marine > Hydrothermal vents | place: Mexico: Guaymas Basin | collected... | reverse complement strand
CCTTCCATAGTAATAACAAGAGTTTTAAAACCCTCCTTCTTTGCACCTTTTAGAATATGAAGGGAAGTATGAGAACCTAAAGTAGCAATAGTTATATTATCTTTATCATAAGAATTTAAAATATCTAGGATTTCTTTTTTACCTACCATATTCACCTCCACATAAAATATAATATTAGAATATAAGTATATGTAATTTAATTTAAGTCATAAAAATTTTAACATAGAGGAACTTTTATAAAAATTTATAAAATTTTTTTAATTTAAGGAAAAATTTAAATAATCTTTAATAAACTTACCATAGTTAGTGTTAACAAAAGGATTGATAGTAGAATTTACATAATATAAAGAAAAATAGTTAATATCATATGAGACACTTGGAAAACTAATAGTTGCCCCTTTCATATTAGGTAAATTTGTTTTTAAATATACAGGGAAATTTGTATAGTTAAATGTAAATCCTAAATCTTTTGCACTATTATTTAAAAGCATATATGAATCCATTAAATAAGAATATTTAAAATCTATACGAAACTTAGCAGCATATGTTTTAACAACCTCAAAAGAAGTATTTTCTAATTGGATTAATTTTATTGCTGTTTTATTTATATAGGAAATATAACTCAAAGTATTATTAATTTCATATAAAGCCAAAGAATAATTATCAGGAAAAACATCCCTATAATAGTAAGCATAAGCATCTATAAAATCTTTTCCTACTAAGTACGGATTTGATACATTCTCAAAAACGATATCATAATTCCAACCATACCCAGGTTCATAATACTCGCTTGCTATGATATAGTTTGTAATATTATTAACAAAAATAGAATAAAGAGTTTCAACATTACCCATTAAACACGCGTCAAAACCAAGTAAGTTTATTTTGTGGAAATTATTATTTATATACTTCAAAGAGCTTATAAGTTCATCTATATTTATCCAATCTTGGGATGAGTCATCTAGTGCTACTGCTTTAGATTTTTCGTAATAGGTCCAAGCATCTCCATGATCCCAAATTATTAAATAAAAGTTTTTATTGTTATAAATTATGCCATTATTATCTAAAAATGATTTTATATCTAAAATAATACTTTCCAAGGTTTTATAACTTCCAGAATTTAACTCTTTATATCTTTTAATAAGATATAAGTTACCCTCATATATCAAATATAAACCATCTTCTTCATTTCCTTTTTTATCTACAAAAATAAAGTAAAATAAATTCGGATTTTTTTTTGTTAGAAAAATCATTTCTTTTACATCAGAATCTGTAAATTTAGATAAAACATTATCTGCCGCTATATATTCAAAGAAAAAGGATTTCACTTTGCTTAGTTTAGGTATCAAATTAATTAAAGTATTATTACCTATAGGTACAGCTTCTTTAAAAGGAGATGAAGTATCATTAGAAAAATTATTTATGGAAATATTTTCGCTTCCACAGGAAAATAGAAAAAATAGAAAAAAGGAAAAAAGTCCATATAAAAAAGCTATATGATCTTTCATCTTTCTTATCTCCTTAATTGACTTTATTAAAAATATAGTATATTATACGTTTTGAGAAGCCTTTTTAAAATAGTATAGAGGAGGAAATTATGTTTAACATAGGCACCAATGAACTTTTACTTATTTTAGCTATAATTTTACTTATATTTGGACCTAAAAAACTTCCGGATCTTGCAAAATCCCTGGGAAAAGCTATTAATGAATTTAAGAAAGCTTCTTCAGGAATAACGGATGAGATTGAAGAAGTAAAAAAAGAAGTTAAAGAAACTGCAAAAGTAGCTAATAAAGATTCTAATTCTAAAAACAGCAACGAAGAAAACGTAGAAAAAATAAAAATTAAAGAGTAGCAATGTCAGAAAAAGAGCTTCCAAAACAAGAAATATCTGAACATTTAGAAGAGCTAAGAAAACGCCTATTTTATTCTATTTTAGGAATTATTCTTTGCTTTATCATTTTATTTCCTTTCTCAAAAAAAATTTTAATGTTTTTACAAAAACCTTTACCAAAAAATTTAGTAGGAAAGCTTATATTTCTTTCTCCCGGAGATGCTCTTATAGTTAGCATGAAAGTTAGTTTACTTGCAGCTATTATAGTATCTTCACCTTTTTGGATATATCAATTTTGGAAATATGTAGAACCAGCTCTTTATGAACATGAAAAAAAACTTATAGTTCCAGCATTTTTTGTAACATTAGTATTATTCTTATTAGGAACTTCTTTTGCTTATTTTGTGATACTACCGTTTTCCCTACGTTTTTTACTTTCTTTTGCAGGAGATATGCTTACGCCCCAAATTACAATAGACAATTATATTTCCTTTGTTATCCAAATGATTTTAGCTTTTGGAATAGTATTTTTACTTCCAGTTGTTACATACCTTTTAGGTAAATTAGGTGTTATAAATTCTAAGCTTTTAGAGCATTATAGAAAATATGCTATAATTATAATATTTTTCTTAGCAGCTATTCTTACACCGCCGGATGTGTTTTCTCAAATAATGTTAGCTGTTCCTTTGCTTATTTTATATGAAATAAGTATTCTTATTCTAAAACTTATTGAAAAAAAAGAGAAAGAACTTAATTTATAAAAAGGGAGTTCTAAGCTTATCAAAAAAAATTAAATCTCTCTGAAAACTTCCAACCAGGCTAAGTTAAAAATTATTATTGAAGGAAAAGTTAGAGAGGCATTATAATGGAATTTTAACTTGTTTTAGAAAAATTTTTATTCTAAATAGTTATTAACAAAACTTTTTAGGAGGAATTTTATGGGTAACTCTGAGAAAACTCAAGTTATAGAACATAAAATTGAAGAAAAAGAAAATAAAGGAGATCAAAATAATCAAAATTTAAGTAATAAAGAACAAAATAAAATTACAAGTTTACAAGTTACAGAAAAAGGAGAAAAAACAAGTTATCAAATAACTCCTCTTTTAGGACCCGAAACTATAGAAAAATATAAAACTTATCAGAATCTATCAATATTTGACTTAAGAAAGCTTGCAAGAAGTCTTCATATAGATACAGAAAACTTAAGAAAGCAAGAACTTATTATAAAAATTTTACAAAAAGAAGCTCAAGAAAAAGGAACAAAACTTGGAGTTGGGGTTTTAGAAATTCTACCTGAAGGTTTTGGTTTCTTGCGTTCCCCTAAAAACTCCTATTTACCTTCTCCCGAGGATATATATGTATCTCCAAATCAAATAAAAAAGCTTGGATTAAGAACTGGAGATACTATTATTGGTGAAATTAGACCTCCTAAAGAAGGGGAAAAATATCATGCTCTTTTAAAAGTTCTTTTAGTAAATGATATTCCTACCGAAAAAGCAAGATTTCGCCCTATATTTGAAAAATTAACCCCTCTTCACCCAAACGAAAGAATAAGACTTGAGCATGAAACCTTAGAGCTTTCCACTAGAGTCATGGATCTAATAACTCCTATTGGAAAAGGACAAAGAGGACTCATTGTTGCTCCTCCAAGGGCTGGAAAAACGGTTCTTTTACAAAAAATAGCTAATGCAATAAAAACTAATTATCCAGATATTTATCTTATGATTTTACTTATAGACGAAAGACCTGAAGAAGTTACAGATATGAGAAGAAATACTCTAGCTGACGAAGTTATAGCTTCTACATTTGATGAAGTTCCAGAAAGACACCATCAAGTTTCCAAGGTAGTTTTAGAAAAAGCTAAAAGACTTGTGGAAACAAAAAAAGATGTAGTAATTCTTCTTGATTCTTTGACCCGAATGACTAGAGCCTATAATGTTCTTATTCCACAAAGTGGAAAAGTTCTATCTGGAGGTATAGATGCCCTTGCTTTTCAAGAACCAAAAAAGTTTTTTGGAGCTGCAAGAAACATAGAGGAGGGAGGTTCTTTAACAATACTTGCAACTTGCCTTGTAGATACGGGTTCTAGAATGGATGACGTAATCTTTGAAGAATTTAAAGGTAGAGGAAATATGGAAGTTGTCTTAGATAGACAGCTTGTAGAAAAAAGAGTTTTTCCAGCTATAAATATTCAAAAAAGTGGAACTCGTAGAGAAGATTTACTTATGAGTGAATGGGAACTTAAAAGAGTATGGCTTTTAAGAAAAGTTCTTTCTCAAATGAATCCAGTAGAAGCCATGGAATTTTTAATCGATAAACTGAAAAAATATAAAACTAATGAAGACTTTTTGAAGGCAGTAAATGCTTAAGATACATACTATATCTAATTTTAGAAAATTACTGAAAAATAAGGAAAATATTACTTTTCCTATTTTATTTTATGGTCCGGAAGAATTCTTAATAAAAGATACCATAGATAAAATAATAAAACTTTTTAATTTAAAAAGAAAAGTATATTTTCTTTCTGAAATACCTTTAGAAGAGATTATAAAAAATTTATCTAACTTTTCTTTGTTCGAAGATGATCAAGAAAATAGTGTTTATATATGTTTTGAAGCTGAAAAAGCATTTGAAAATATAAATACTTTAAAAAGTTATTTGAAATACTTAAAACAAGGAAAAGTAATTTTTATTAGCAAAGAAGATATTATTCCTCCTAAACTTTTAGTTTATTACTTTAAAGGAAAAGATATTTCTGCCTATATTAAAAAAGAACTTTTAGAAATTTTAAGTGATTTTTTAATTATTTACTCTCCAAAAATAAAAAAAGAAAAAATTAAAACTTTAATATTGCAGAAATTTTCTAAATATAAAATAAATTTAAGCGAAAAAGCTTTGGAAAAACTTTTAGAAATAACTACAGATTTATTTTCTTTAAAAAATGAAACTGATAAACTTATTTTGTATGCTCTTGAAACCAAAAAGAAAACTTTAGATGAAAATGATATAGAAAAACTATGTGTAGGTTTTGATTTTGACTTTTGGGAGACTTTAAATCTATATTTGGAAGGGGATTATAAAAAGTTTATAAAATATTTTGAAAAAGCATATAGAGAAAATCCTTATTTATCTATACCTTTTTATTTAGGTAGATTAAAAAATATTATAAAAGGAAAAACAAGCTACGATAAAATTATATTTCAAAGATATAAAAGTAAGGTTCTAAAACTTTACTCCTTACTTATAGACCTAGATATTTTTCTACGACAAGAATATAATCTTCGGTTTTTATTAGAAAGACTTATTTTTGAAAAGGAAAAGAGTAATTTATAATTTTTTAAGCCAGATATTCCTCGGTATAATTAGATAATAAATTTTCTATATCTTCATTATCCAAGTCTAAATCCTTTATGAGTTTTTTTATTTCATTTAAATTTTGTTCTATATTTTCAAAGTTCATTTCTTTTGAATTTTTTTGGACTTTTAAATTTTCCAATTTTTCTATAAGAAGTAAAAATTTTTTTAAGTTTCTTTCCACCTTTAAAAGAAATTCTGGAGGAATAGTCTTTACTATTTTTTTTGTTTTTGAATCAATAATTTCAAGATAGTAATTTTTTAATAATTTATCATACTTTATTACATACTTATATTTTTGTTGCTTCTCTTGTAAGCTTTTCTTAAGTTTTTTTAACTTCTCTTGCAGATTTTTATTTGTATCTTTTGTTAAAGATTTATTAGAATTTGAAAAATCAGAAAACAAGTTATTAGTACTTCTTTTTTCTGAAGATAAATTAACTAGAACTCCAGAATGTAAAAGAAAATCTGAGTTAGTTTGCTTTTGAACTGTTAAATTCATAAAATCGTAATAAGGAGATATCTGAAAAACATTTATTTTCAAATTCATGCTTATTCCCCTATCAAAATGGGTAAAATATCCCATTTATTCTTATCGGAAATTTTAAATTTTATTTTAGCATTAAAAAATTTTTTAGAAAAAGACTAATTTTTAGTAAGAACAAAACTGTGATAAAATTAAAGATAAGTCTTAAACTTATCAAAAAGTCTTATATACTCTTTTTAAATATTATTTAAAACAATAAAAATCTTTGCTTATTAAATAAAAAGGGGGTCTATACCTATGCCAAGTATGCTTAGCCTATTAAAAGGTTCTTGTGGAGTTGGTTTTATTGCAGACGTTAATGGAAAAGATACAAAAAGGGTAATAAATTTAGCTTTAGAAAGTGTAGCAAATTTAACCCATAGAGGTGCCGCCTTAGGAGATGGAAAAACCGGAGATGGTTCTGGAATTTTAACTAAAATTCCAAAAAAATTTTTTGAAAGAGTGTTAGAAGAAAACAATGTTAATATAGATGTTGATAATCTAGGAATTGGAGTTTTATTTATTCCTCCTGAAAAAGACAAAGAGTATAAAATAAAAATAGAAGAAATATTAAAAAAGCATAATATAAAAAATTACTTTTTCAGGAAAGTTCCTATAGATAAAAATGCTCTTGGGGAAATAGCTTTAAAATCTTTACCAAAAATATATCATCTTTTAATGGATATTTCCGAACTTAAAAATCCATATATAGACCTTTATAAAATTAGAAAAGAAATAGAAAGAAACTTAAAAGATATTCATATACCATCTTTCTCTCATAAACTAATATGTTATAAAGGCTTATTTTTAGCTCCCCAACTCCCAAAATTTTATTTGGATTTACAAGATAAAGATTTTACTTCTTCTTTTGCAATTTTCCATCAAAGATATGCAACAAATACTTTACCTAACTGGGCTTTAGCTCAACCTTTAAGATACACGGCCCATAATGGAGAAATTAATACTATAACTGGAAATAGAAACTGGATGAAAGCAATGGAAGATTTACTTTCCACTAAAGATTTATCTTCCGAAGATATTAAACCTTTAGTCTTAGATAATGAATCGGATTCAGCATCTTTAGACAAAGTATATGAGCTTTTACTTTTAGCCGGGTATGAAGCCGAAGAAGCTGCTACTATGCTTGTTCCTCCAGCCAAAGATAATAATCCTCTTTATAAAAATGATAAGGATATAAATGCCTACTTAGAATATAAAAGCCTTCAAATGAAACCTTGGGATGGACCTGCGGCCTTAGCCTTTGTTAATTTAGATGGAACTAAAATCGTTGGAAAACTTGATAGAAATGGTCTTAGACCTGCAAGATATTTAATTACAAAAGATGGTCTTATTATTTTTGGTTCTGAAGTAGGTATGTGTGAAATCGAGGAAAAAGATATTGTTGAACGAGGAAAGCTTTATCCAGGAGAAATTTTTGTAGTAGATTTGAAAAACAACAAAATAGAAAGGGATATAGAAGTTTTAAAAAGACTTGCTACTAAAAAACCTTATCATGAATGGATAAAAAAATATCATTACGATTTAAACTATTTTGAAAAACCAAAACCTAAAAAAGAGGAAATTTCTTATGAAGATTTAATTTTCAAACTTAATTTATTTGGATATTCCAAAGAAGATTTAGATTTCTTTGTAAAAGAACCTGCTCTAAAAGGAAAAGAACCTATTTATTCAACGGGAGATGATACTCCTATTCCCGTTCTTTCAAAAAGACCTGTATCTTTCTTTAGATATTTTAGACAAAGATTTGCTCAAGTAACTAATCCTCCAATAGATTCTATACGAGAAAGAAATGTTATGGATTTATCCATGAATCTTGGCAAAAAGAGTAACTTTCTTATAGAGGAACCTTACCAAGCTCATAGATTAAAAATATCTTCTCCAATATTAAAAGAAGAAGATTTAGAAGCTATAAAAAGCCAAGATGCATTTAAAGTAAAGGAAATAAAAATATACTTTAAAGAAACTGAAAGATTAAAAGATGGTTTAGATAGAGTTTTAAAGGATGTGGAAAACGCGGTTAAAGAAGGAAATGAAATTATTATTATTTCAGATAGAAATTTAAAAGAAGATGAACTTCCAATTCCTACTCTTTTAACCGTTGGAGCAATATTTTCAAAACTGGGAAATTTAACTTCAAAATTTTCTTTAATTGTAGATACTTTTGAAACTAAGAATACTCATGAAATCGCATGTTTAATTTCTTATGGTGCCAGCGCCGTATGTCCTCATGGTCTTTGGAAAATTATAGAAGCTTGGAAACAAGGAAAAATTAAAGATTTACCCGAAACTAATTTAGATAAAGAAAATTTAGAAAATAATATTAAAAAAGCTTTAGAAGATGGAATATTAAAAATTATGGCAAAGATGGGAATTTCTCCCCTTCGTTCCTATCAAAGAGCTCAAATTTTTGAAATTGTAGGTTTATCTAAAGAGCTAAGTGAAGAATACTTTCCGAACACTTTTAACACTATCGGAGGAGCTACTTTAGACGATATCGAAAAAGATATAAGAAAACGCTATCAGATAGCTCAAGAAAGTCATGATATTTTACCTTCTGGAGAATATAACTATTTACCTTTAGAAAATGCTGAGTACCATGCTTTTAATCCAAAAATAGTAAGAGCTCTTCATAAAGCTATAAGAACAAAAGATTATAATGCTTATAAAGTATATAGGGATCTAGCAAATTCCCGTCCAAGTTTTATTAGACATCTTTTAAAAATAGAAAGCGATAGAAAACCTATTCCTATTGAAGAAGTTGAAAGTGTAGATAGTATTATTAAAAGATTTGTAATAGCAGGTATGTCTTGTGGGGCCTTATCTAGACCGGCTCATGAAGATATGGCTGAAGCTATGAATAGACTTGGTGCAAAATCCTGCTCCGGAGAAGGTGGTGAAGATAGGGAAAGATATGAAACTATAAAAAATAGTAAAATCAAACAAGTAGCTTCTGGTAGATTTGGAGTAGAACCTTATTACCTTGCTTCAGCAGAGGAGCTTGAAATTAAAATAGCTCAAGGTGCAAAACCTGGGGAAGGAGGTCATTTACCCGGCTCAAAAGTAACCGAGTATATAGCAAAACTTCGTCATGCTGAACCGGGAGTAGATTTAATTTCTCCTCCTCCTCATCACGATATTTACTCTATTGAAGACTTATCTGAACTTATATATGACCTTAAACAGTCCAATTTAGATGCAAGAGTTGCTGTAAAACTTGTTTCTGAAGATGGAGTTGGAGTAGTCGCCTCCGGAGTAGCTAAAGGACTTGCAGATGTTGTTCAAATTTCAGGTTGTGATGGAGGAACGGGAGCTTCTCCTTTAACTTCTATTAAATATGCAGGAAATTACTGGGAATATGGACTTGCTGAAGCTCAAAAAATGTTAATAGAAAATAACTTAAGAGAAAATATAAAAGTTAGAGTAGATGGAGGATTTAGAACTGGAAGAGATGTTATTTTATCTGCCATCTTAGGAGCGGATGAATATGCCTTTGGAACTTTAGCTATGATCGCAGTTGGTTGTATTATGTGTAGAAAATGTCACACAAATAAGTGCCCTACTGGAATTGCTACCCAAGATGAAAAGCTAATAGAAAAAAGATATAAAGGCTCCCCGGAAGATATAATGACTTTATTTAAAATGATAGCTCAAGATGTGAGAGAAGAACTTGCAAAACTAGGTTACCGTTCTTTAGATGAAATTATAGGTAAATATGAACTTCTAAAAATAAATGAAGATGTTATTAAAGAATTTCCAAAATGTAAAAATATAGATCTTTCAAATATTTTATTAAATTTAAAACCTAAAAAATATGAAGGAAATGACAAGCCTATTAAACTTTCTTCTCCTTTAAATGAAAAAATTTTAGAAGACAAAGATATAAAAGAAGCTATAGAAAAAGGAAAAAAAGTTGAAAAAAATTACAAAATAAAAAATACTGATAGAGCAATCGGAACCCCTCTTGCTTACATAATTTCTAAAAAAACAAAAGGAGAAGGTCTACCAGAAGATACCATTACCCTCAAATTTAAAGGGTATGCCGGTCAATCCTTTGGAGCATTTTTACCAAAAGGGGTCACTTTAATTTTAGAAGGAAATGCAAATGATTATATTGGAAAAGGTTTAGGCGGAGGAAAAATAATAATAAAAAATAAATACGCTAAAGAAAAAGATGTTCTTGGAGGAAATACAATTTTATATGGAGCTACCGCCGGAGAACTTTATATTGCTGGAAACGTAGGAGAAAGATTTGCAGTTAGAAATTCCGGAGCTATAGCTGTAGTAGAAGGATGTGGAG
>Ga0256837_1002957_pt1 | contig 10035 bp, 9 predicted proteins | sample 4562384metaG_FD_185976 | JGI IMG/M metagenome (GOLD analysis project Ga0256837, IMG submission 185976) | Hydrothermal vent microbial communities from Guaymas Basin, Mexico - 4561-384 | ecosystem: Environmental > Aquatic > Marine > Hydrothermal vents | place: Mexico: Guaymas Basin | collected... | reverse complement strand
AATGAGGGCGAACAAGTCGGTATTATAGGTAGAATTGGTTCAGGAAAAAGTACGATAGAGAAATTAATATTAAAATTATATGATCCAAGTGAGGGTTCTATTTTAATTGATGATGTAGATATTGCCCAACTTGATCCAGAGAGATTAAGAAAGCATATAGGATATGTTAGTCAAGATATTATGCTATTTAAAGGTACTTTAAAAGAGAATATTATTCATGGTTCAATAGGCACAGATGATGAAAAGCTTTTAGAAGTATCTATGCGTAGTGGTGTTGATGAGTTTGTAAGAAGACATCCAATGGGATATAATATGCCAATAGGAGAAAGAGGTCAAGGTATATCAGGTGGGCAGAGGCAAAGTATTGGTATTGCAAGAGCATTAATATCGGATTCTCCTCTTATGCTTTTAGATGAACCAACAAATGCTCTCGACCCAACAAGTGAAACAAAACTAATGGCTCATTTTAAAGTAGCGTTTGAAGGGAAAACTCTTATATTAGTAACCCAAAGATTACCAATATTGAAAAATGTAGAGAGAGTAATTGTAATGCATATTGGAAAGGTGTATCTTGATGGTCAAAGAGATGCTGTTCTAAAAGCACTAAATAACAAAAACAAGGAGACAAAAAATTGAGTAATAAAAAATTAACAGCTAAAGATTATGAATTTATGAATAGCCTTAGTGCTGCAATGATAGAAGAGTCTCCGAAGAAAATTAAAGGTGTTTTATATTTTTGGATTTTTGCTATTTTTGCATTTATTATATGGGCAAATTATACAGAGATAGATGAGATAACAAGAGGTACAGGAGAAGTAGTTCCAAGTGGTAAAAATCAGATAATACAAAACTTAGAAGGTGGTATTGTTGAAAAGGTATTCGTACGAATTGGTCAAGAAGTTAAAAAAGGTCAAAAACTTTTAAAAATAGATAATAGAAAATCATTATCACAACTAGGTAGTATGAATATTAAAGCTCTTGAATTAAGAGCAAGAATCATTCGATTATCTGCAGAGGCTTATGAAATACCATTTGAGAAAAATATATCTATTGATGAAATTCTACCAGAATTACTAGAAAATGAAGAGAGTTTATATGATAGTCAACAAGAGCAATTTAAATCAAAAATTGCTGTAATTCTAGATCAAAAATTACAGAAATCTACAGAATATAAGGAGATAGCACAGAAAATAGTTTATCTAACCAAATCTAAAGATTTAATTAATAAAGAAGTCAAAATGATGCGTCCAATGGTAATTCAAGGTGTAAAATCAAGAGTAGCTTTTATGAAACTTCAAAGAGAACAAAACTCTATACAAGAAGAACTTCATTCTGCACAATTCACACTTCCTAGGATTAAAGCAGGTATCAGCGAATTAAACAACAAAATAGCTGAAGTTAAAGGTGAATTCAAAAATCAAGCGAAGAAAGAGTTAAATGAAGCTGTTGCAGAGCTTATGCGAATAGACGAAGATTATGTAGCATTAGATGATCAAATAAGTAGAACCTTGGTTCGTGCTCCTACAAATGGTATTATAGAAGAAATTAGTATAAATACCGTTGGTGGAGTTATTAAGCCTGGTGATAAATTAATCGAAATTGTTCCTACTGATGGTTCATTATGGATGGAGGTTAAAATTAAGCCATCAGATATCGCATTTATATATCCTGGAGAAAAAGCTGTTGTAAAAATTACAGCTTATGACTTTGCAATATATGGAAGTTTACAAGGAGAAGTTGTCCATATTGGAGCAGATACAACGAAAGATTCAAAAGATAATGCCTTTTATTTGATACATATAAAGACAAATAAGAATTTCTTAGGAACTGCAAAAAAACCCCTTAAAATTATTCCGGGAATGATGGTTAATGTTGATATTATGACAGGAAAAAAGAGTGTTATGAATTATATCTTAAAACCAATTTTAAAAGCTAGACAATATACATTTACAGAGAGATAATATACAAAACAACATAAGCAATATTCTATAGTTTATATGCTATATAAGCGATATCCAAGCTTATGTAGTAGTTAATTAAACTTTTTCAAACAAAAAATAATAAGGTAGCTTGAACCTTATACATGACCTCATTCTTGCGAATGTGGCGTATTTAATCAAGAGAAAGAGAATAAAAATTAAAATTAAGCTTTAGATATAATCTCTCCCCATATCTCTAAAGCTCTACTTTGTGGAATATCTATATCATCAAAAGATATTCTTTCACCAGCTTTTATATCTTTTGTGATAGTTATGTTATCAAAGAGTCCTATAGGAATATGACTTTTATCATCAGCTATTTTCATAGCCTCTCCTCTAACATCAAAACTACCAATACCTCTTTCTATAAATTCTCCAACTTTTAAATCTCTTTTTGCAATAGTAGCTACACTTATTCGAGGGTTACGACTATTATTTAATAAAATTTTACCACCTGCTAAAATTCTTTTTATAGTTTTAACTATTTCAAGATGGCAAAGATGAAAAGTCCTATCTAATACATAGTATGGTCCATCACCTAATTTAAGATATTGAAGTGCCTCTTTTTGTGGATGTTCTGCAACTAAAAATACACCTGCTGGAAGTTTTGCAGATAATATATAATCACTTATTGGAGAGTTTATATTTTTTGCTTTAGAGGCTAATATATTTCCACCTAATATCATATCATCATAAGGTAATCCTACTAGTCCATCTTGAACTATATCTGCATTCAATCCATTTGCTATTAAAGTTTGCTCTATTTGTATTTTTGTACCATCTGTAAATGATGTAACCATTGGTAAACTAATATTAGCTTTTTTTGCCCAATATTCCATATCTTCTAAAGTTGGATTTTCATTCAGAAAACCTTTAATATTTCCATAAACTAATGGAGTGAATCCCATCTCAATAGCCTCTTCATGAAGTGTGGCTAAAGCTCCTGGCTGATCTCCATCACCCTCTGTTACAATACCTTTATCTATAAAATAAGAACCTGTTGTAACATGAAATTCTGAATTCATTGTAACAACTGGTATATCATTTTCTAGTATCTTTTCTATATTATCGGTTGAATATAAAACATCACCACTACATTCAACAATTAAATCTGAACTATTTATTAAATCTTGTAGATTGTTTGTAAGCTTATTATATAAAGGAAAATCGTGACGATTATCAATATCTGTTCTGGTTAATATACCTGATACACTATAATCTTTATGCTGTTCTAATAGTCTTGTCAATCCTCTTGCAATAAATCCGGTTCCAATAACACCTATATTATACATCTAAGAAAATCCCCTTTTAAATTCAAATAATTTCTAAATACTATTATATCCAAATAGTTGGGTATAATAACAAAAAAACTTATGAGGTATAATTTGGATAGTATATTACCATCATATAGAGATCCTCTTTTTAGCATTCTAATTATTGTTATTTTAAGTCTTATTATTGCCATTGTAACCTACGCTTGGGGGATATATCGACAGCAGAAAGATAAAAGTAATTTACATAGGTTTTTAGATAAATTTAATACAAAAGAGTGTTCGCTAGATACAGCTTCAATGCCTTATGATAATGCTATGTTTAAACCTCTAGCACTACTTGCTAATGCTTTTGAAAATAGTGGTGAATATCATAAATCTATTAATATCTACATATATTTAATTAAAAATACAGAGAATAATATTGATAATATAGAGTTGATGGAAAAATTGGGAGAAACTTATCTTAAAGCAGGTTTTTTAGAGAGAGCCAGAGCTATATATTCTGAAATACTACATAAGCAACCTAGAAATGCTAAGGTTCTATATGAACTTGGTATAGTTTATGAGATATTGCGTAAATATGATAAAGCTAGAGAGGTTATTGAACCTTTAAAAATTTTAGGAAAAGATACAAAAGAGTTTCATAATTTCTTGGAATTTGAAGAAATAGCATCTAATAAGAATATTACTCCAGATAAAAAAATAGAATTATTAAATAATCTTTTGATTAAAGAACCAGCACTATATAGACCTATTTTATCACTGTTCTTCCGTTTCAATATAGAAAAAGCTTGGGCTATAATAGATAATAAGTCTCTGCATGGAGTTATTGATATTCTTTGGTTTTTGCCATCTTCACAACTCGATTTAGATATAATCTCTAAAGATGAACGACTATTAACAATATATTATGCCAAAGGATATATAGATAGTCAATATATAAAAAGTGGGATATTTGCCATTGATATGTTAGCATCTAGTAGAATTAGTGGATATGATTATGGTGATTTAATATTCTCATATTTGTGTAAGAAATGTAAACAAAATTTTCCTGTATCTTTTATAAGATGTCCTAATTGCTTAGCGATTAATACTATTGAGGTAGAAGAAGATATTGTAAAAAAGAGACCACAAACTAATTATTCACTATTATAAAAGTTGATAAAATAAGGAGATAAAAGTATGAATGAATATAAAGAATTGGAACAAAGATTATCCTATTCATTTAAAGATAAAGATTTAATTATCGAAGCATTAACTCATAAGAGTTATAAAAAACCATATAACAATGAAAGATTAGAATTCTTAGGTGATGCCGTATTAGACTTAATTGTTGGAGAATTCCTATTTTATAAATTCCAAGATTCAGATGAAGGTATATTATCTAAAACAAGAGCATCTTTAGTGAATGAAAATGGATTTACAATGATTGCAAAAAAGATAAATTTAGGTAAATATTTATATCTATCAATAGCTGAAGAGAATAATAATGGTCGTGGAAAATCATCTCTATTATCTAACGCTTTTGAAGCACTGATTGGAGCTATATATATTGAAGGTGGATTAATTATTGTAAAAGATATTGTAATAAAGCTTCTAAATGAAACACATGAACAGATTGATCTCCGTTCTCTATCAAGAGATTATAAGACAGCTCTTCAAGAATTAACACAAGCATCTCATGGAATAACTCCAACTTATGAATTGATTCGTTCTTTTGGCCCAGACCATAAAAAAGAGTTTGAAATATCAATAATTTTACATGGTGATATAATTTCAACAGCACAAGGTAAAAGTAAAAAAGAGGCTCAACAAAAAGCAGCAGAAATAGCATTAAAGACATTAAGATAGATAGGATATACAATGAATAATTTTGGGAAAAAACTGATATTAACAACTTTCGGAGAGTCTCACGGAAAAGCATTAGGTTGCATAGTAGACGGTGTTCCAGCTGGACTAAAAATAGATGAAGATTTTATACAATCAGAACTTGATAGGAGAAAACCAGGGAAGAGTCCATTAGAAACAGGAAGAAAAGAGGATGATAAAGTAGAAATATTATCAGGAGTTTTTGAGGGTGTTAGTACAGGGACTCCAATTATGATGATAATATTTAATACAAATCAAAAGAGTCGCGATTATGATAGTATTAAAGATTTATTCCGACCAGCTCATGCTGATTTTACATATTTTAATAAGTATGGAGTTAGAGATTATAGAGGTGGTGGTCGTTCTAGTGCAAGAGAGACAGCAGCAAGAGTAGCAGGTGGAGCTATTGCAAAGTTAGTATTAAAAGAGATTGGCATAGAGATACAATCAGGTATTTATGAAATTAATGGAATATCTAGCCAAGATATAGATTTTGAATATGCAAAAACAAGTAGAATGTATGCATTAGATAAAAATATAGAATCTCAGCAAGAAGAGGCAATACTAAATGCTAAATCAAATCATGACTCTGTTGGTGGAGTGGTATTAACAACAGCCACAGGTGTACCAATAGGATTAGGTCAACCACTATATTATAAACTGGATGCTGTATTAGCAGATGCAATGATGGGAATTAATGCATCAAAAGCTGTTGAAATAGGTGATGGAATACTCTCAACTCATTTTAAAGGTTCAGAAAATAATGATGAGATTGATAAAAATGGGTTTAGAAGTAATCACTCTGGAGGAATACTAGGGGGAATTAGTAATGGTGACACAATTATAGTAAAAACTCATTTTAAACCAACACCATCAATTTTTAAACCTCAACAAACAGTTACAACAGAAGGTGATGAAGTAACTTGTGAACTAAAAGGTAGACATGATCCCTGTGTCGCAATTAGAGGAACTATTGTATGTGAAGCAATGATGGCATTGGTATTAGCTGATATGTTACTTTTAAATATGGGAAGTAAAATGGAACATATCAAGAAACTATATTAAAATTTTACTTGCAATTGCAGATACAGCACTTTCACTTTTTAAAATAAGTGCTGTATTAAGACCTACTATCTTATCCTGATTAAATAATAGAACCTCATCATCTGTTAATCCACCTTCAGATCCAATTACTATACTTTTTATATCATTCTTGTTATTATCAGATAATATATTTTCAGAGAAATTAAGGAGATAACTATCAGGATTATCTTCTATAAAGCTATTTAGATTTTCTTTTATATCTAACTTCATAATTGTACTACGACCAGATTGTTGAGAAGAGTTTAATAAAATTTTATTTAACCTATTAAACTCTACCTTAAAACTCTTTTGTGAACGGTTACAATATATAAAAGTAATTTTATCAACTCCTATTTCATTTAACGAAGGTAGCATCTTCTCTATATTTTTTACATCTATAATACACCAACCAATATGTAGTTTAGACTTTGCACTAACCATATAATTTTTCTTCTCTATTAGTATTAGAGTAGATGTCCTTTTATCCATAATATATATTCTATATTTATAAATAATATCATCATCTAAATTTCTAAGATATATCTCTTCACCGACTTTATGTCTACGAACTTTAAAGATATACTTATGTGCATCTCCAGTTAATTCTAAAGAAGATACTCCAGCCTCTTTATTATAAAGATATTGCACCTTTTTTCTCCAATATTATTAATAAAACTATAACAGCTATAACTGTTATCTCTAATAAAACATACTTCCAAGATATAGATGTTCCTCTTTTACTAAGCATCCATAACTCATGTAATTTTTTACTTCTAGTTATCTCAAATCCACTTAAAATAATAAAGGATAAAACCATCAATGTCATTATCCTATTCCAAGGTATATCCATAAGCATATAGGCTATTAATCCTGAAAATAAAGTCATGCTTAATACTCCTGAAAATAGAAAGAATGTTAATCTTGTCCATCTCATCTCTGTTGCTATACTTTTATTAAATATGATTGGTACTAATAAGTTAAATAAAAGTAAAACCAAAAACATTTTAACTATTACCGAATGGTAAAATATTGCTTCTTGAATCATTATATACTCCTTAACAGCAAATTATACTCTATTTTGCTATAATCTTCAAAATTAATTTAAAAAAGGTTTAATTATGGCTATATCTATCATAGATGCATTAAATATTATCTATAAAGAGATTAATATTCTATCAAGTGAGATTATTCCTATTGAAAGTAGCATAGGTAGAACTATTTGTAGTAATTATAGTGCAGTATTTGATTTACCAAGATTTGACAACTCTGCTATGGATGGATATGCTGTTAAATTATCTAATACTGGAGAGAATGTAAATAGTAATAGAGTTATATATGCTGGAGATGATAGTAATTTTATACTTCAGGAGAATGAGGCAATTAGAATTATGACTGGTTCATCAATTCCCGAAGGAACGGAAGCTATTGTTCCTATAGAAGATGTAGAAGTTAATAGAGAGATTGTATCTTTGCCAAATAATATAAGAAAAAATGCACATATCAGATTTGCAGGTGAAGATATAAAATCATCTAAAACTTATATTAAAAAGGGTGATAGGGTATCTGCTTATACAATTGCACTATTTGCTAGTCAAGGATTAACTCATGTAAGTGTTGTTAGAAAAGTTAAAGTAGCTGTATTTGGAACAGGTGATGAGCTTAGGCCTCATTATGAAAAGATTAAACCACATCAGCTATATAACTCTAATGCCCCAATGTTTTTGGCTAGAGCTAAAGAGTTAGGTTGTAGTGTTCAATATATTGGAGGAAGTGGTGATACTATTGAATCTTTAAAATCTTCCATAATAGAAGCACTATCAGCTGATTTAATTATAACAAGTGGTGGTGTAAGTGTTGGAGATAAGGATTTTACAAAAGAGGCATTCAGAGAACTTGGCATGGAAACTTTTTTTAGTGGAGTTAATATAAAACCTGGAAAACCAACGACGATAGGGAAGATAGGTAAAACAATAGTTGTTAATCTTGCAGGTAATCCATTAGCATCTATGACAAATTATGAGATGTTCGTAAAACCTATTATATTAAAGCTTTCAGGAACTAATGAATATTATCATGGAATAATTAATACAAAAATGGCAGAAGATTATAAAATTAAAGCTGGTAGAAATAGCGTTATATTAGGTTCATTTGATGGTAATTTATTCACACCTTTAAAAAGTCAATCAGCAGGTATGGTTTCTCCATTAGCAGAAGCAGATGGAATGATTGTATCAGATATTAATCTATCTTTTTTAAATAGAGATGATGAGGTAAAAATGATACCTATTAAATTTCAATTAAACAGTTCTATAAATAAAAATATATTTACAACAAATAAGGAAAATTAAATGTCTTTTTTCCCTATGTATATAGATATGTCAAAACTAAAAATTCTACTTGTAGGTGGAGGAAGTATTGCTACAGAAAAAATAGAAAAATTATTAGATTTTACAGAAAATATAACAATAATAGCTCCATTCATTTCTGAACCGTTAAGAGAAATAATTAAAGATAAAAATCTAAGTTATAAATTAAGACCTTATATGTCAGGAGATATTAATGGCTTTGATATTGTAATAATAGCTACAGATACTATTAAAATTCATAAAGAGATATATGATGAGAGTCGAGGGAGTAGAACTTTAGTTAATAGTGTTGACAATACAGCCTATTGTGATTTCATTTTTCCATCATACATTAAAAGGGGTGATTTAACAATATCATTCTCAACTTCAGGTTCATCACCAGCTTTTGCTAAACAGATAAAAGAATATTTTGAACATAAAATACCAAAAAATATAGATGGATTTCTTGAAAATATGAAAATACTTAGAGAAGAGATACCAAAAGGTAAAAATAGAATGAGAAAATTTGAACAAATGGTTAAAGATTATATGAATAAAAATTTTAGTTAGGAACGCATAAAATTGAATCTTTAAATATTATTTAGATTATTTTCTGGCAGAGAGGAAGGGATTCGAACCCTCGATGAGTTGCCCCATACACGAGTTCCAGTCGTGCGCCTTCAACCACTCGGCCACCTCTCTATTTGTGTTGAAGATAGAAATTATACACAAAATATTTTAAATTTAAAGTTATTTAAGATATTTTCTGATAAAATAGCAATCTACATTAAGAGAGACACTGAGAATACATTTGTATTTTGAGTGCCTCTCTTTAGACCTATGCAATAGCATTTGAGGACACTGGGTCAGGATGGGAACATAGCAGCCCACCTTCTCTTGTTATGTGCCGTAGGTATCTGAAGAGGGGTATTTCTCCCCTTAACAAATTTTTTATTATTTTAGATACAATACTATTATATTTTATTATAATGGAGTTTTAAATGCAAGATGAATTATTGTATCAGATGCAAAATGCTTTTCCGATGAGTCCTAAACCTTTTGAAATTTTAGCAAAAGAGTTAAACAGTTCAACTAAAGATATTATATCTATGGTTCAAAAACTAAAAGATGAAAAAATTATTAGACAGACTTCTGCTATCTTTGACACAAAGAGATTAGGATATAAATCATCTTTAGTTGCTTTTAGAGTTGATGAGATTGATATAGATAATGCCTCTTCAATTATTAATGCTCATCCGGGTGTTAGCCACAATTATTTGAGAAATCATGATTACAATATATGGTTTACAATGGCAGTATCTCCAAATTCTAAGCTTGGATTAGAAGAGACGATTAAAATTTTGGCTAAATTAACTGATGCAAAAGATTTTATTATTCTACCAACTCTAAAAATGTTTAAAATATCAGTTAAACTTGATACAACTGGTAAAAAAGCTAAAAAAGAGAAGCTAAAAAAATTACCTT
>Ga0256837_1002955_pt1 | contig 10040 bp, 12 predicted proteins | sample 4562384metaG_FD_185976 | JGI IMG/M metagenome (GOLD analysis project Ga0256837, IMG submission 185976) | Hydrothermal vent microbial communities from Guaymas Basin, Mexico - 4561-384 | ecosystem: Environmental > Aquatic > Marine > Hydrothermal vents | place: Mexico: Guaymas Basin | collected... | reverse complement strand
TTCTATGTTATCGCAGGTAATTATCCTCTCAAGTGTTTGATAAAACATCCGTATCCTTTATTTTATATCCGAAACCTTTTATGTTTTCAAATTCAATGCTGGTCTTTTTCTTTAGTTTCGATAAAAATACATATAAAGAGTTTGCTTCTTTATTTATATTTTGTTTTATCTCTTCTAACGTTACAAAAGGCTTGTCTTTAAAAAGTAATAAAAATTTCACTTCATCTTTAGTTAGTAATATAATTTTATCATTTTTTATCAATACTCTTTGATTAGGTTTTAAAATTGAATCTAAAATTTTAACTTCTTCAGGAAAATATTTATTTAGTTTGTGTATCAGCTCTTCTTTTATAAAAGGTTTTTTGATGTAATCCAGTATTCCTTTTTTATATGCTATATCAATGGTTTTTGCTTGGGTGTTTGCAGAAATTATTATCTTTTTTCCAGGCAGTAAGTCTATAAGGTCAATACCGTTGACTTTAGGTAAATTTATATCAATAATATATAAATCAAAAATTTTTTGAGAGTTTATTATCTTATCACCGTCAAAAAAGCTTTCAACTTTATGGTTTAGTGATTTTAATATTTTTGAAATAATAAAATTTAACTCTTTATCGTCTTCAATTATCGCTATTTTCATTTTTATCCTTAAATTTATATTTAAAAATAACTTGGTTGTTTTTAGTATTTAAAGTTACCAGAATATCGTTTCTTTTAGCAATTGATTTAATAATGCTAAGTCCAAGTCCAAATCCGCCTTTTATATTCTCTTCTCTATAAAATTTATCAAATACTTTATCTTTATTTTTTATAACACCTTCATTTTGAAAAATAAGCGTATTGTTTTTTAAAGTAACGAAAATATCTTTTGATGTAGAATATTTGATGGCGTTTTTTAGGTTATTGTCTATTAAATTTTCGATATCAGCTTTATCGGCTTTGATAAAGGTTTGTTCTAATTTAGTTATGACATTTTTATTTTCAATTTCCAAAATATCTTTAAAATATTCAATTCTTTCAAGAATAAGTTCTTTTAAATCAAATGTCTCTTTTTTTACGGTTTGTTTTCCAGATAATAAGATATATTTTTATATGCCCATAAGAGTTTTTTTATCGATGGTTTCAGTTCTTTATATTCATCCATGTATAATGTCAAAATCGTAATAGGCGTAGCCAGTTCGTGTGCTGCGTAGTGGAGAAAATCTTCTTTTGATTTTATTGATTCTTGTAGTTTTTTTAGGGTTTGGTTATATGAGTTTACTACTTCGTTTAGTTCTTTGTCTATATTTTTATTAAATGGTTTTTCTTTTTTTATTGAATTAGAAAAATTTGTAATATTTTCTAAATATCTGTTTACATAAATTGAAATTATTATTAACAAAATTACAGCAATTATTAAAAAAGAAAAAGCGATAGTAATTATTTTTTGAATTTTTTTATGAATAATATTCGGGTCTATTTCCACGCTAAAAATCATTTCATTTATTCCAAATGGAGTTTTGCCTAAAATGTACATGTTGTTATTTGTAAATAACGGGTTGTTTTTTAAAAATTTTTTATAAAGTTCAAAACCGCTTTTTCTGATTTCAATCATTTCTTCAAGGGAATATTTTTTATTAAGAGGTTTGATAATGTTACATTTTTGAGCGTAATGGCTTTTTGGGTGTATTATTAATAGTGATATGTTTTTAATAAAAGGGTTTTCTTCTTTAATTTTTTTAATTTTTTCTTTTATTTTTTCTATTGTTGGAGAAGTGATAATATATCCTACCTGGATTACTCTGTTGTTTACAAACCTGTCAGAATACATAAAAAATTCAGAAGTTGCAGGTTCGCAAATAGGCAATGAAGTGCCGGGTTTTTTAGTATGTTTGGTAATAATATCTTTAGCAAATGCCAAAGAAAAATTTTTATCATATTTAAAAGTTGTTTTTTTAATTGTAAAATTGGTATCAGTAATAAAAATATGATAGTTTTTTCCAAGCTTTTGTTTTAAAGTGTTGATATCTTTATCTAAATTATCTAAAACAAAGTAGTTGGCTTGTTTAATTTTTTCTACGTGCTTTTGATACTCTTTAAATATCTCATCGATTAAAGAATATGATAAATCATAAAGTTTGTAAAAAACCAGTTCTTTTTGTGTGTTATAAAGTTTTTGCTGTGAATTAATATAAAGAATAGTTAATGAAATTGCCGTTACTGAAAAAATAAATATTAAAAACACTATAAAATAAGAAATTTTTTTAATAGCCTGTCCCTTTTTTTGAAAATTTTATCAAAACGGAAAGGGTTTAGAAAGGTTTTTTTTGTTTAATTTTTTGCTACTAATACTTAAGGTAATTAATGAAAAAATTTTTTAAAGATTTAATAATTAAATATGTAAAAACTTATCCTATAACGATAATAATTTTTTTTATTGGTCTTTTTATAGGCAGTTTCATTTCTCAAGTGGTAGGATGGATTCCTTTAATAGGAGCTTTTTTGTCATTTTTTATTACTTTGTTTTTTGGTGTTTTACATGTTTATTTATTAAGAAAATTTTTTCCAAATATTAAATAAAAAAGGAGTGGAAATGAATTTAATAAAAAGTAATACTAAAGATTTAGAATATATAGGCTCTCAAAATAATAATTTATTAAATTATTTAGAAATTTTAAAAAATATTGTTCCGATTGAAAACAAAGGAGATATACAAAATGAAATAAATAAATTAATAAGAATAAATGAAGATATGAAAAAAGGTCTTTATTTTTTAACTATTCAAGGAAGTTTAAAAACAGGCAAATCAACTTTGACAAATCTTTTAATAGGGAAAGAGGTTGCTGTGACACAAGCCGGAGTTGATACTACAAAAACCCCTTATGTAATAACAAAATCTAATAATGATATTCCTGCTATATTTGTATATAAATTAATAAAAAGCCCTAAAAAACCGCAAGATATTGAAAACATAATAGAATCAATTGTTGATGATGTGAAAGGAATTAAGTTACAGAATAATAAATGGAATAGTTATTTCAGAAAAGAGAAGTTAAAGTTCACCACTGAAAATATAAAAAAGTATACAGTAAATGAATCATATAACGAAGCTTTATTTATTAATATTCAAATTCCAAGACCAAAAGAGGCAAAAGAATGGATATTAGACTATGAGATTGCTCTTTTAGATACTCCTGGAATTGAAGGTAAAAAAGCTACACAATCTCAAAATGTAATAAAAGAAATTAAAAGAAGAACAAATATGTTGATTGTAATGCAAAGTACAGTAACTCCTATTAACAACGAAGAGATAAAAGCTTTAAAAGAGTATAAAAATGAAGGTGCTGAACTAAGGCATATGCATAACAAATTTGAATTAAAACCATGGGCAAATGAATATGACAGAAAAAAATTTTTAGAATCTGAAAAAAAAGCAATTGAAAGAGGTAAAGATATATTAAAAAACGAATTTGGTTTAAAAGAAGTCATTACTGAGAGTTTTAATTTAGCAAAGGTAGAAGATTATTTAAGAAATAATCAAGATTATAAATTTTTAAAAAACGAATATGATGAGTTTATCAATTTTGTAAAAGGGTTAATAACTTCAATTGAGACAATAAAATTTGAAAGCAAACGTGAAAAAGCACTTAAGCAGGTATTAAATCTATTTAATAACTGGGAAAGTGAAGATGGAATATTTTTTAAATTAAAATCAAAGTTTGAAAAAGATTTGGAAGATATTGAAACAGAACTTAATGAAATAAAAAAAGCTTTTTTAGAATATGAAAAAAATATAAGAGAGTTTAGAGAAGATTTTTTTAATAAAAATTACTCTAAAATAAATGAATATATAAATTATAAACTTATGAAAGAGGCAAATACTCATTTAGAAATACCAAATAATTTAATTAATAAAGCAGAAAAAGAAATTATTGATAATATAGAAATGTTTATAAGCAATTTAAATAATGAATTAAACGAACTTTTAAAAGAGTATATTTTAAAACTATTGAATGAAGAAAAAAAAGTTCTTGATAGGCAACTTAATGAAATAAAATCTTTTTTAAAAGAAAAAAAATTTACAAAATTTATAGATAAGCTCTATCCTATTAACTTTAATATTACGGATATCCCAAATATAATAAATATCAGTGTAACTAAGGAAGAAATTAAGGGACTTTTGAATAATAAAGAGTTTATAAAAAAAGAATCAAAAGGTGGATTGATAGGAAAAATTTTGCCTAGTGATAAATATTTGCAAACGGAAAAGTTTGAAAAACATCTTAAAGACAATATATTTCAAAAAGCTATGATTAATGGCTTTTCAAACTTTATTCAAGATTTTAAAACTGATATCTTTAATAATGCTAATGGGGTGTTGGATAATTACTTAAAACAAACTAATAAAATTCTTTTAGAAGTGGAAGAAGAATATAATAAAAATGTTTTAAATAGAAAAGAAAGAAATAAAAATAGCATTGTTTCAATTGAAGAACTTTTCAGAAATGTTCAAGAGGTAAAAAGAAAATTGGTGTAAGTTGTATTTTTTTATGTTTCTTATTTTATTTTTAATTTTTTTAGATTGAGCCGAATAAAACAGAAAAGTATTTTATTTAATAAACAAAAAAAGGGTAGATATGAAACTTTTTTTTCTTAGTTTTATTTTATTATTGTTAGGAATACCAGAAATTAGTAATATTCTTGGTTGTTATGGTGTGGTTTTTATGGTAATAAGCATAGGAGTTATAATTTTTTTACAATTAAAGTTTTTTAAATCAAAAATTGAAGAAGTTTTTTGTAGTGTTTATTTTAAAGATAATAGTATATTTAAAAAAATTTGTCTTCATAAATGGTTATTTTTAGTCTTTATAGCATTTCCCTTTTCATTTGTATTGTCTTTTTCTCTTGTAACTTTTATGCATTTGGCAAATCTATATATATTAATTTTCGTGTTTTTTGATGGAATATTTATTTATTTTATATATCAATTATTATTTAAAAGTTCAAAAAAACATTTAAAAGATAATGTGGCGACATTGTTTTCTGAAATTGGTGTAAATACGTTAAATATAATTTTGTTTGTAATTGTTGTTGTTTTGATAGATTATTATACAAGACCTAATATTCAACCTGATTTAAGTGAAATTCTAAATGTAGTTCATGATAATGTTTATCATTCTTGTAAACTTTTCAAATGGATTTTAAGAACAAAAGCAATATTTATTTATGCAATAGACAGTATTCCGAATATTCAAGAGCTTGGAGTGTATGCAAAATGGCTTTATATAACACTTTTGGTAACTTCGGTATCTTTTTTTCCTGCGGTTGCGCTAAGTTTATATTATAAGTGGTTTTTATTAAAAGCAAAATCATTTGAGGAGCAAAAAAATGAGAAAGGGTAATGTGGGTGTGGTTTTTATAATTATAATTTTAATTGTAATAGTTATTTATTTTTTTCCTTCTTTTTTATGTGGTAAGTACGCTGAGTCTAAAATTAAAAAATTAAAAGAAAAATTTGAAAATACGATAATATTTTTAAATCAGAAAATAACATCTTTAAATACAAGATTAGAAGATTATAAAATAGAAGTGCTGAATTTACAAAAGGAAAATGAAAAACTTTTAATGAAAATCAATAGATTGGAAAATAATCTTACTCAGTATAAATCAAAACAAAAAGAGTTAAGAAAACGTGTTGAACAATATAAAAAAGGTTTTATAGGATTGTACGATTAATTTGTTATAATCCCTCTAAAAAAGAGGGATTTTCCTATGCTTATCGATTCTTATAACCGAACCATAGATTATATTCGCGTATCAGTTACAAGCCGTTGTAATTTCAGGTGTCTTTACTGTATGCCTAATACTCCCTTTGAGTGGGAACCTCACGAGAATATTTTATCCTATGAAGAAATGTTTGAGTTTTTACGTCTTGCAATAGATGAGGGTGTAAAAAAAATACGTCTAACCGGAGGTGAACCTCTTTTAAGAAAAGATTTGGATGTTTTTGTAAAAATGCTTCATGATTATAAACCGGACCTGGATTTAGCTCTGACTACAAACGGGTATTATCTTAAAGAATATGCAAAAAAACTAAAAGATGCGGGACTCAAGAGAGTAAATATTTCGCTTGATTCTTTAAAACCGGAAGTTGCCAAGAAAATAGCCCAAAAAGACGTATTAAATAAAGTCATAGAAGGAATAGATGAAGCTATAAAGGTCGGCTTGAAAGTAAAACTTAATACTGTTGTAATGGGTGGGATAAACGATGGAGAAATTATAGATCTTCTTGAATGGGCTAAAAATAGAGGCGTTATTATAAGATTTATCGAATTTATGGAAAACGAAAGGGCATATCCTGGTATAAAAAGCGTAAGAAGTGAAGAGATTTTAAATAAAATTTCTCAAAAATATAATTTTAAAGAACTTCCAAAAGATAACAGTGCTAGTAAATATTTTGAAATGGATGACGGATATGTGTTTGGCATAATAGAACCTCACAGTGAAGATTTTTGCAAAAGCTGTAATAGAATAAGACTGACAGCTGAAGGGTATCTGATTCCTTGTCTTTTCTTTACGGAAAGCTACAATATAAAAGAAGCCATAAGAAAAGGCGACATAAAAAAAGCCGCAGAAATTTTAAGAGATGTGGTAAAAAACAAACCGGAAAAAAATGACTGGCAGGAAGATGAGGTTTCTACAAGAGCGTTTTGGGAAACAGGCGGATAAAATGATCAAATACAGAAAGAACGAAAATTGGGGGATGATAAGTTTCAGAACTATTGATACTGATAAAATAGAAGCTTTAATCAGAGAAAAACTGACTCAAAAAGAAGAGGGTGATATTGATATAATTGACATAAAAATAGAGATAGATGATGAAAGTTACGTAGTTCATGTATTTTACGCAAGGGAGGGGGATGGATAATATAAAAAAAGCCGCTGATGTCATAAAAAACTCAAAATATCTCTTAATAACCGCGGGTGCAGGAATGGGAGTTGATAGTGGACTTCCGGATTTCAGGGGAAATGAAGGTTTTTGGAGGGCATATCCTATAGCTAAAAAACTCGGTCTTAATTTCCAAGCCCTTGCCAATCCTGCCTGGTTTGATATTAATCCTCGCCTCGCGTGGGCGTTTTACGGGCATAGATTGAATCTTTACAGAAACACTACCCCTCATAAAGGTTTTGAAATTTTAAAAAATCTGCCTCATAATAAATTCGTATTTACCTCAAACGTTGACGGACAGTTTCAAAAAGCCGGATTTAATGAAAACAAAATAGTGGAGATTCACGGAAGTATACATTATTTACAATGTACTGAACCATGTAGCAGGGATATCTGGGAAAACCATGAACAAATAGATGTGGATATGGAAAAATTCGAAGCCAAAAATATTCCGAAATGTAAATACTGCTCGCGTGTAGCAAGACCGAATATTTTAATGTTCGGGGATTTTAAATTTATTGAAGACAGAACCGAAAAACAGATGAAAAATTTTGAAAACTGGCTTGGAGGTATTGAGTCAAATTTAGTAATAATTGAAATAGGAGCGGGTAAGGCGGTGCCTACTGTCAGGATGATGAGTGAGCAGATAAGAGATACGTTCAATGCTCCTCTTATTAGAATAAATCCAAGAGAACCTGATGGGGCGGATATAAAGATTCCTCTTGGGGCGAAAGAGGCACTTGAGAAAATTTCTTTTTATTTATGATACAATTTGAAAAAAAGGATAATAATGAAAAAATTATTAGTAGCGGGAGTTGCGATAGCAGCAGCAATGGCATTTAATATGGCTGATAACAAAACTTATAAATGCGAGAGTGTAGGAATTAGCTATAACGACGGAAATCAGACGAGAAATATTCCTGTAACACCTAAAACAAAACCTCTTTTAGAAAAGACATTAAAAATATTTTTTAATATCGAAGCTACAAAAAAAGGTGATGAAGTAACGGTAAAAGTCGGAAAGGTCAGCGAAAAGTTGAAATACACCGGAAAATGGAAAGATTACAACAAGTATGAAAACAATAATTCAAGTGTTATTTTTATGCCTGATAAAGCACCTAAATCAAATGATGCGGCGCTTATTATTCCTCAAGAAAAGTTGGTTATTTATTATAATTGTAAATGATTGTATTTGTTTACGGCAGTCTAAAAAGGGGTAAAAAATTACATCACTTTCTCAAAAACGCAAAGTTTTTGGGAGAGGCAATTACCTGTGAAAAATATCCTATGGTACTTAGCAAATCTGGATGGTATCCTTATTTAATCGAAAAACCCGGAGTTGGTTACCGCATAAAAGGCGAGGCATATAAAATTACTCCTAAAATTTTAAAAATACTTGATAAAATAGAAGAAGTACCTCATTATTACTACCGCAAAAAAATTTGTATTGAAATTAACGGCAAAAAGACGATAGCCTGGATTTATTTTGTTAAAAAGCCTCCAAAATTCACTAAAAAAGATTTAATAAGAGAGTTTTGAGTTTATAATTCGTTTAAAATAGGATTTTATAATTTTTAAAAAGGGATATAATGAAAATTCTTTTGATTGAGGATGACATTGATCTTAATGAAACCGTTAAAGAATATTTAGAAAATTTTTATGATGTAATATGTGCGTTTGACGGAGAAGAAGGAATAACAAAAGCATATGAAACAAAGCCCGATGTAATTATTTTGGATATAAAACTTCCTAAAATTAACGGATTTGAAGTGGCAAATGAAATTAGGAAATTTAGCAATGTGCCTATTTTGTTTTTAACTTCACTTGATAGTGAAAAAGATGTGGAAAAAGGTTTTTTGAGCGGAGGGGATGATTATATTAAAAAGCCTTTTTCTCTAAAAGAGTTAAAATTAAGAATTGATGCCGTTTTAAAAAGAGTTTATGGGAATATTCAGAGAATCAAAATAAAAGATTTTGAATTTGATTTGGAAAATCTTGAGCTTTTTTACGAAGGGAAAATAATCCATCTAAAGCCAAAAGTGGCAAAACTTTTAAAATTTTTTATTCAAAATAAAAACAGAGTAATAAGTAAAAACGAAATATTTGATTATCTTTACGATTTTGAAGAGCCAAACGAGGCTTCTTTAAGAACTTTTATAAATATATTAAGGACGATTTTGGGTAAAGATGTGATTATTACAATAAAAAACAGAGGTTATAAATTTGTCGGCTGAAAAAAAAGCATTAAAAAGATTTTTGTTTATTTATATTTTTTCGACTGTTTTGATTATTGGAATAGGAGAGTGGTTTTATTATAAACTCGCAAAAGAAGAGATTATTCAAAAAGAAAAATTTGTTTTAAAAAATCAGATAAACGAGTTTTTAAATAAAAATCCGTTTTTAATGAGACAATTAAGATTTAATTCTTTTGAAGTACCTAAAAATATGAAAATTTTAGTATATGTGGATAATAAACTTATATTTTCAAATTCGCCTATTTTGGATTTAAAAGAAACATATTTGGAAGTTAAAGGTTGGAGAAAAATAAAAATAGTAGCTACAAAAAAATTTCCGCAAAAAAAATTAAATGAGATTTTGAAAAAACTTTCGATTTTTAATTTTTTCTTTTTAATATTTTTACTCATTATTTCTTACTTTCTTGGAAAGGTTTTTTTAGCACCTTTAAAAAAAGTAATAAAAAACTTAGAAGATTTTATCCGGGACGCTACTCATGAAATGAATACGCCTTTGAGTATTATTTTAACAAATATAGAGCTTTTGGATGAAGAAAGTAAACCGATAAAGAGAATAAAAAATGCCGCATTTAGACTTAATAAGATATTTGAAGATTTAAAATATATAAGACTTCATCATCAAAGAAAAAAAGAAATTAAAAAAATTAATTTAAAAAAAATTCTAAACGAAAGAATAACTCTTTTTAACAATATTATCGAAAATAAGGAACTATTGTTGGATATTAAAGCAGATGAAATATTTTTAAAAATAGACAAAGAAGATTTGATAAGACTTTTTGATAATTTACTCTCAAATGCTTTTAAATACGCTCCTAAAAATTCCGCTGTTAAAATAACTCTTGATAAAAAATCTTTTT
>Ga0256837_1002954_pt1 | contig 10046 bp, 6 predicted proteins | sample 4562384metaG_FD_185976 | JGI IMG/M metagenome (GOLD analysis project Ga0256837, IMG submission 185976) | Hydrothermal vent microbial communities from Guaymas Basin, Mexico - 4561-384 | ecosystem: Environmental > Aquatic > Marine > Hydrothermal vents | place: Mexico: Guaymas Basin | collected... | reverse complement strand
TTTTTCCAATTAATTCACTGTACTCAAAACCAAGTAACTGTAATGCTTTTTTATTTATAAAAGTAGTTTTATTATTTATATCAAGTGTGTAGATACCATCACCAATACTCTCAACTATATTACTCAACCTTTTTTCACTTTGAAGAACTTTATTTTTTTCTTCAAATATTTTAAGATAAAGAGTTATTTTATTTAAAAGTTGATTATCATCTATAGGTTTAGTTACATAATCAACCGCACCAAGTTCAAAACCTTGAGCTACAAATTCATCACTTTTAAATACTGCTGTTACAAAAACAATAGGTATATCTTTTGTTCGCTTATTTGATTTTATCATCTTAGATAGTTCAAAACCATTTATATCTGGCATCTGAACATCACAAAGAATTAAATCAACATGTTCTTTTAGTAAAATATCAAGGGCTTCTTTAGCACTTAAAACTCCTATAGATTCAATATTTTCAACACTTGATAAAAGTGCATTCAGCGTGAAAAGATTGTTAGCATTATCATCTACGCAAAGAATTTTATATTTATCACTTTTTAAGTTAGGCAAACACGGTTCCTTCCACTTTTCTTAGCCTCATATAGAGCTTCATCAGCTCTTTTTGTCATGCTCTCTAGTGTATCTGTAGTTTTAAATTCTGTTACACCAAAACTACAAGTTATATGTCCTACTACATCAAAAAAATTTGTTTCTATATGTTTTCTTAAACTCTCAGATATTTGCATACCTCTATCAATATTAATATCAAAGGCTAAAACAAACTCTTCTCCACCCCATCTTGCAAAGAGATCATTATCTCGTATATGTTTTTGTATCAATTTTACTAAATTTCTCAAAATATCATCACCAACCAAATGCCCATAAGTGTCATTTACTTTTTTGAAAAAATCAATATCAAGAATAACAAAAGTAAAAGAATTTTTTTGAAGTTTTGCCAGCTTTATTTTCTCATGTATAAGACTATTAAACATATTACGATTATATATCTGGGTTAATGCATCATAGTTAGCTTCATGTTGGTATTCTAAAGATTGTTGAGTTATACTTGTAACATCTGCAAGAGTAATTATAAAATAATCATAGTAAGAATTGACCTTGATACTAAAGATATATTCATCTTCATCTTTTATAATTTTCACAACTATATCATCTGTATCTAACTTTGCTTGAAGCTCTTCTATCCATAAAAATCTATCGTCATTTTTATTGACACTAAAATAGCCCTCTTCTTCTACAAATTTTTCTGCTAAACAACCACACTTACTTTGAAATTCATAAAGATTTTCAAGTTCAAAAAAGTTTAAAAGTGCTTTATTTACACTAATAGCCTGATGAGAATCCGTAACTATTATAAAGTTATCTTGAAGGTCTAAGATATTTTGTGTGAACTCTTTTTCTTTTATAAGTAGCTTACTTTTATCTTTTAACTGAATATGAAATCTAACACGAGAAAGAAGTTCTATGTAGTTGAAGGGCTTGTTAATATAGTCATCACCACCAACTTCATAACACATACTTATAGCTTCATCATCTTTTTTTGCTGTAACAAAGATTATAGGTATATCTTTTGTTTTTTTACTTGATTTTATAATCTTAGCGGCTTCATATCCATCAATTCCAGGCATCATCACATCGAGTAAAATAATATCAATTTTTTCTTTTAACAAAATCTCTAAACCATCGTGAGCTGATTGCGCAGTAAAAACATTATAATGATCTTCTACTGAAACTTCCAATACACTCTTTAAAGTAAAAAGATTTGTTTGAATATCATCAATACAAAGTACATTTTTAGTCATTAACCCACCTTTTTAAATATCATACAATCTTTTTCACACTGTTCAAACCTTGAAATAAACTTTCTATTCATTATTTCACGTTCCCCTAACACTAAATGACCACCAAATTTTAAAGAGTCATAAAGTAGTTCAAAAACTTTTTCTTGCAAATCAGCATCAAAATATATTATTACATTTTTGCATATTATAATATCAAATTCATTAAAAGAGCCATCAGAAGCTAAATTATGTTGAAAAAAGTTGATTTTATTTCTAATTTTCTCATTTATTTGGATGAATTTTTCATATTTTTCAACATAGTCATCTATGCTTCCTTTTAATCCAATCTGTTTAAAGTTCTCTTTTGCAAGTGAGTAAACCTCATTTGAATATATAGCATTTTTAGCCTCTTGTATAATTACCTTGTTAAAATCTGTTGCGTATATTGTTGCTTTATCATACATACCCAAGATATCCAGTATAATAGCCATAGAATATGGTTCTTCACCACTACTACATCCTGCAGACCATACCTTAGTATGATAGTTTTTTTTATAATTTTTAGATATAAACTTTAACATATTTTTAAAAGACTTTGGTTTTCTAAAAAGCTCAGTTACATTTATAGAGATTTCCAAGAAAAAACCTTTAAATGCGCTCTTGTTAAAGAGTATTAGACTAACTGCATCTTTAATATGTTTTATATTATGCTTAAGTATAAAAATTTCAAGTCTTCTTTGGAACATCTCTTTGTTATAAAGTCTAAAGTCATATCCATATATCTTAAAAATCATCTCTTTTAAATACTCTATGATAAGTCTTTTATCCATTGTAATTATTTTTAAAAAAATTATAATATTTTTAATATCTAAGATATAATGATGTTCATCTACTTGTAAAGCTTTTTCAACCATAGATTTTGCTGTACATTCAGCTGAATCTTGTAGTAAAATCACAGTATTATTTTTACGCATTAAACCTAACTTATCTACACCATCATTAACATACCCACACTCTTGTAAAACTAAAAGTTTTTCTTTATAGTATTTAGAAAACGATTCATAACTTAGCGATATTGATGGTCTAGCATTATTATATTTCACTTCATCACTTAAAACAAATTTATCATCTTTTACTTCTAAGTGTTTATCTCTCATTGCTAAGTAAATTCTTCCTTTTTTTATTGCTTCACCATCTACTACATATGATACTTTATACTTAGTTTTACCTTGTAGTATTTTGTCAAATATCCCTTCTTTATCTGCTTCTACATGCTGAACAACAATTAAACTTAAATTTTCTAAATTTATATTTTTTACTATTTCTAAAATTTTAGTTGATGAATCAGCAGAACCACCTATCATAAAAACTTTTATATCACCAACATTAACAACATCATGTTGTATAAGAGAGTCAAAGTGTGGGCTAAACCCAAGTTGATGCAAGTATCTATTTAACCTATACTTATGTGTTGTTATTTTTACATTTTTTTTATCTAACAAAATTTTTTTATAAAGCAGCTTTACCATCTTTGTATCTACAGTATAGATACAACCAAAAGTAATATTCCAATATATATAATTTTTTTCAAAAAGATTCTTCATAGACTCAAAATCATTCGCGTTTAGAGGTGGTTCCAATATAATATCGCAAGATGAATTACGTTCAAAAAACTTTAGCATCTTGCTATATCCAAGCTTTTATAGTACCTACAAGAGCTTTATTATCCAAAGGTTTTGATAGGTAGTCATCTGCACCAGCATCCAAACACTCTTGCTTATCTTTTGGCATATTTTTAGCTGTAACAGCTATGATTGGAATTTTTTTATATTTATCACTACTTTTCAACTTTTTAATAGCCTCTAACCCATCCATAATAGGCATCATGATATCCATTAAAATTAAATCAATTCTATGTTCAGCCTCTTCTAAAAACTCTATAGCTTCTTGACCATTAAAGGCATTATATACCTCTGCATCAGCATTTTCTAAAATAGATGTCAAAGTAAAAATATTTCTACTATCATCATCAACTAAAAGTATATTTTTTCCTACTAATTCATCTGATTCAAAACTTACATCATCTTCAGTAGACATACTTATTTTTTGAGTTGGTGAAGCAAAAGATTTTTCTTCTGATTTAGGTGCAACCTGCGGTGCTGATATGGTAGTATCTTCCACTAAGGCTAAAGTAACGATAAACGAAGTCCCTTCTCCAAGTACAGATTCTACTCGTATATCTCCATGCATAAGTTCAACTATAGTTTTACTTATAGATAAACCAAGACCAGTTCCACCAAACTCCCTGCTGATTGAACCATCAACCTGCTTAAATGCTTCAAAGATTGTATCTAGTTTGTCACTAGGAATCCCTATCCCACTATCTTTAACTTCTAAAATCAACTTATTATTACTGAAATTTGGATGTATAAGTAAAGAAACTGAACCATCTTTTGTAAATTTAAATGCATTACTAAGAAGATTTTTAAGCACTTGAAGTAACTTTGTTTTATCTGTATTAAAATTTGAATTAAAATTATCTTCAATTATAAATTTAATATTTTTTTCCTCTGCTAAAGATGCAAATAAACCTTTTATTTCAGTTATTAGTTCATGTGAACTTACAGACGAGTACTCTAGTTCCATATGACCTGACTCAATCTTACTTAAGTCCAGTATATCATTTATAAGAAGTAGTAAATCATTACCAGCTCTATTTATAACAGCTGTTTTTTCTACATCTTTTTCATCTAATGTTTGATTTTGATTTTGTGTTAAAAGTTTTGAAAGAAGTATAATCGAGTTTAACGGTGTGCGTAACTCATGAGACATATTTGCTAAAAACTCACTTTTGTATTTAGATGCTTTTTCTAAATCTTCTGCGCGTTTATCTATCTCTCGTTTTGCTGCAGCAAGAACTTCATTTTTCTCTTTAAGTTCTTTTGACTGTAGAGTAAGTTGCTGTTGTTGTTCTTCCATCTGAATATTTGATTCTTGAAGTTCTTCTGATTGAACTTGTAGTTCATTAAAAGCATTTTGTGATTTTTCTAACAACTCTTTTATCCGAGCATTTTGACTTGTAGTGTGAAGTGCTGCTGCAAATACAGTAGATGCTTTTGACAAGTAGTCTTTTTGTATCTTAGTAAAACTCTCAAAGCTCATCACCTCTGCTACACCAAAAAGCTCGCCCTCATGAACTAAAGGAAAAGTATATACCTCTTTTGGTTTTGCAACAGCGGTACCACTTCTAACTTCATAGTCATCATCTTTTACATTTTTAAGAAGTATAGGAGCAACTTCAAGTGCTACTTGACCAACTACACCATCCCCTACTTTAAAACCATTTGATGAGCTAGCACGACTTATATAGGCATATGATGCAATAAGATTTAAGTTTTCTTTTTTCTCATCAATGACATATAGTACACCAGAACTAGCCCCTATATATCTACAAGCCATAGTGATAGCTTCTTTTGCTAACTCAACAGTATCATTTATAGCAGTTAGCTTATCACTAAACTCACCAATTCCCTCACTGAAGAAAATTTCATCTTTATTTTTAACACTTGAGTCACGTAACATATCTGTCATTCTTACAAGAGCGACACCAAGTTCATCATTTTTAGATTTTGCTTCTAATGATACACTAAAATCTCCATTTGAGATAGCATTTGCTTGTTTTAAGACACTACGTAAGTAGTCTATCATCTCCAAGATAGCTAAACCAAGTCTGTCTTCATCACCTTTTGCTGTGTAATGAACATCAAGTTCACCCATAGAGATAGACTCTGCAATATCTGTAATGGTTTTTAGATACTTAACCATATCTAAAAGTGCAAGACCTAGTTTATCATCAGAACTTTTAGCAACTATATTTACATCATAATTTCCACTTGCAAGAGAGCTAGCAAGAGCTGTAATCTCTTTAAGTCTTGATGTCATATTTTTGATGGCAAGACCAAGTGCATCATTTTTACCAAGTAGTATAATATCTCTAGAAAAATCACCATTTGCAACAGCATTTGCCTGCTCAATAGTACTCTCTATATTATCAATAAGTTTTGATGTAGAGTTAACTATATCACCTATCTCATCATTTGAGTCATAAATTATATTTTCTTTTTGAATCTCCCCATTAGATAGAGCTTTTAATTGATTTGTTACTTTACTTATTGGATTTGTAATTTTTATAACAAATGTCCTTACAATAAAGAAACTAATCATAATTACTGCTATTAGTATAAGAGCAAAAATAAGTTTTAACTCATCAAGTTTAGACAGCGCTACACTCTCTTTACTGCTAGATATAATATACCAGTAATTATCTAGTTGCTGATGTAATGGATGGACTTTCATAAAAGAATATATACTACCATTCTTAGTGAATGTTCCACTCTCTTTATCTGCAAAATTATTTTTTATATTAAAATTTTCTACATTAAAATTAAAACCATTTTTTAGTTGTGCATTCCATCTTTTTGAACTATCTTTATTATATAAATAATTACCATCTTTATCTACAAGCGAGTACTCTATCCCTCTTTGAGAATCCTCTTTTGTTTTTTTATCTAGAGTATCTAGTATATCATGCGCATAAATATTTGCTACAAAGATAGCTACTAAATCACCATTTGTATCAATAATAGGCGTAGCATACCTTATAACCGGGATAAATGGTTTTTGTATCTTTAAATGTTCTACATTTAAGTTCATTGCAGATACATAAAATTCACCTTTTTTTAATTTTTTAGTATCTTCCACATAACTTTTACCCTTTTTATTTTGCAACTCGCTACCTGAAAGTAAAGTAGTAGAGTCAGTTAATCTATCATATTTAACACTTATTATCTCCTGTCCATCAAGAGCTATAACTCTAGCCTTATAGTAGCTTTTTTTGGTATCTAAAAAGTCCACTAAAGCATCAGCATAAATTTGCCTCCACTTTTGAGATTTTAAATCTTCACCCATTGTTTTCCAAATTAAAAATCTTTTTAATGCGTAAAAGTTACTATTGTAAAGTATATCTTGTGGAACTTTTTCAAGTTTTCTTTCTATCTCAAAACCTATAACATTTGTATTTTGTTTAGATATTTCATAAGCAGAAGAAAGGTATGCTTCAGAAGTGCTTTTTATACCAAACCAACCAACTAAACCTACAGATATAAGTATAGTTGCTAAAAAAATCATAAATATTTTGTTGTAAAGTGAAAGATTCTTCATAATTATCTCCTATCCAAAGTTTTAATTAAACTTAGTTTTCTTAAGTTCCAGTTCATTAACTGTTCTATATCTGCTGGTATCTTTTTACCATGAACAAGTGCAGGAGGAGTTGTCCTTGTGGTTAATCCTATATATGCTTTTAGTGTTTGAAGTTCGGCTATTATCATACCTGTTATCGTATAAACATCTGAAGGTCTAGCATCCTTTTTATCAAAGGCAGAAAAATTAACTGTTTTTATACCAACACTTCTTTGAAGTTTATTTATAACTTGTAAAACTTCCATAGATACGATAAGAGAATCTCTTGGCGTAGCTTTTTGTAATCTTGCAGTAGGTATCGTAGTATCTTTTATATTAAGGTGATTAATCATCATGCTTAAATCATCATAAATTCTCATAGTCTCAGAAAATACATAAGATGGTGATAGTTCTGCACGATTTAGTTCATCAAGAGATGCTGATATATGAGAGAAAGTATTGTAAACATCAAGGGGTGTTTTATTTTTATAAGTCTTGATATTGAAGTTTGGAATTCTTATATCTTTTCTAATTTCAAAAATTCTAAGCTCTGCTAAAATTCTTTGCGTTTGACCAAAAACCATATCTGGATTTAACTGCTCAACTGGTTCCATCCCAACTGGCTCTATTCTAGAAAGATTATACGAAACTCTAAGCATATTTATCTTAATCAAAATCTCATAAGATTTTTGCCAAGCATTTCTAGGTTTAAGCTTTGTTGATATTATTGTTCGCTTAATGATCTCCCTATGATGATGCTTAATTCCATAATGCTTTAGTAAGAAGTGAATATGGTCTTGTATTAGTATTGATTGTGCATAAACATCATTTGGTGTAATTGTTTTGGCTGATAAGCCTAAAGTAAGTAAGAGTAATAAAATTATTTTTTGCATAAATGTCCTTTAATATTATAATACATTTATATAAATTAATAATTCTTTAAATTTGTTAAAATTATATCAAATTATAATATTTTTTCTTGACCTATCCTATAAATGGCAAAATCGTACTTCAATGGGTCTGTTTTATCAAAATTTCTTAAAGTCTCTGTAAGTTCTATAGCAGCTTGCAAATCATATGTTTTTCTCTTTAGTAGTCCTAGTTTCAGCCCAACATTAAAAGTATGAGTATCAAGTGGCATGATTAAATCAGCCTTATATTTACTACTCCATAAACCCATATCAATATTGTCATCTCGAACCATCCAACGCAAAAACATCATCCAACGCTTTAATGCCCCTGCCCCTTTTGTTTTTATGGTTACTTTTCCTATTAAAAAATTATAACCTTGAGATGAATGTTCATAAAGTGAGAGAAGCTTCTCAATCATGGCATTTACACCATCTATTGCACTACAATTAATTCTATATCCAGATTCAAAAATTTCTTCAAGAGAACTAATCTCATTTAGTCTTTTTAAAGCAATAAAAAGACCTATAACATCTTCACTCTTTTGAAATCTATAATAATGACTTGATAAAGCAGTCCTTATCTCATCATCACTTTTATTTAACAAATCAAAATCAAGTGAATCTAAAAATTTCACAATTTGTTTTACTTTACCATAAGCAAACAGTGCACAAACAAGAGATATTGTAGGGTCTTTATGACGATACGCAACAAAAATCGGGTCTAACTTATCTTTAGATATTTCACCAACTATATTTCGCTTGTCAACCTCTTCGTCTAATCTTTTTTTAATGGAGATGATAGAGCTTTTTTCTTTCACTTGAACCTGCTATATTTAGTTGTTTTCTATATTTTGCAATTGTACGACGCACCATTTTTACTTTGAACTTTTCTTGAATCATATCTAAGAGCTTCATATCACTAAATGGTTTTAAATGGTTCTCTTTTTTTACTAATCCAATCAAAAACTCTTTAATAGCAGCATTTGATACATCTTCATCAATAGCTGTTGTAAAGAACTCTTTCATAGCTAAAACACCCCTATCACAAGCTATATATTTGTTCGCAATTGCACGTGATATTGTAGATGGATTATGACCAAACTCATCTGCTAAAGTTTTTAAAGTTAGTGGCATAATCTGACCACCAGTAAAAAACTCATACTGGTACTCAACTATCATCAAACCAACTTTGTAAAGTGTTGCTTTACGCATATCAAGAGCATCTACTAATGATTTTGCTTCTTTAATTTTTTGACTTATAAACTCATGTTCAACTGCATAATTTGTATCTATCTTTATAGTTGGATAATATGCATCGTTTAGTTTAACTTCTATCGATTCATCTTCATTAAAGAATATCATCAGGTCAGGTACTATCTGCGCTGATTCCTCTTGATACTCAATAGCTGGAGGATTTTTAAAAGTCCCTAAGACTCGCATAACTTCTGAAAAATTTTCTTCATCTGAATACGAGTGAATATCTTCTATATTTTTTATAACATCAACACATAGAGGATATGCTTCATCAGAAATATCTGAAGAATCTAGCTGAAATAAAAATGACTCTGAAAGATTTAAAGCAGCTATACCAACTGGTTCTACATGAGCAAACCTTAGACGGACTTTTTCAAACTGCTCAAAACAGATAGAATGTTTTTTGCAAAATTCTTCTGTATTACCCTCATAGTAACCATTTTCATCTAAATTTGCGACAACAAAAGCAGATATATCTTGAGAGATTGGAGTTGGAAACAGTGGAGCTTCTAGTTGTTCATCCAAAACATCATAAAGGGAACGCTTCTGAATTGTTAAAGCTTCAATCTGTTCTGTTCTAGAGTTACTTACAGCTCCAGATATAATCTTTCTAGGAATCTTTTTTTCGAAATCCTCTTCATAACCAGATTCAACTTCGATAACAGGATTAGCTTCAACAAATGGGCTCATAGCCTCACCTAAGTCACTCAAAGATGAGTGTAGTATTGGTAACCAGTTTCTTAGGGTTGATGAGAGTTTATGCTTGTTCTCAACACTTGTATTTTGTCTTAATCCTGCCATAATAAGTCGCTAACTAAAGCTTAAACTCTTTACCTAAGTAATGGGTACGGACATCAT
>Ga0256837_1002953_pt1 | contig 10046 bp, 3 predicted proteins | sample 4562384metaG_FD_185976 | JGI IMG/M metagenome (GOLD analysis project Ga0256837, IMG submission 185976) | Hydrothermal vent microbial communities from Guaymas Basin, Mexico - 4561-384 | ecosystem: Environmental > Aquatic > Marine > Hydrothermal vents | place: Mexico: Guaymas Basin | collected... | reverse complement strand
TCTTTTTTCTCTTTTTTTACTTTAACTTCGCCATCTTTTCCATGTAAATCAGTATCAAAATTTCCAGCTTCTATGCGGCTCATTGCAGTAACCCCATCAAAAGCATCTTTACAGTAAAAGATAGGACCATCATAAAATGGGCGACAATAATCATCTATAAATGAGCGAGTTAGTGCAGCCCCACCTAAAAGGATAGGTATCTTGATGTCTTGTGCTTTTAAACTCTCTAGGTTTTCTTTCATAACTTGAGTTGATTTAACAAGTAAACCACTCATACCAAGGGCAGATATATGTCCATCTTTCATAGCTTGTAAGAATGAATCTAATTCCACTTTTATACCAAGATTTTGTACTTTATATCCATTGTTTGAGAGGATGATATCTACAAGGTTTTTACCAACATCATGAACATCACCTTTTACTGTTCCAAGTGCTAAAGTAGTATCTACCTCTTTTTCAACTTTTGGTAAGTAAGGGTTTAGATGGTCTACTGTTTTTTTCATAGTCTCAGCTGACTGGAGTACAAAAGGTAGTTGCATTTGACCGCTTCCAAAAAGCTCTCCAACAACTTTCATGGCATCTATTAAAATTTCATTTACGATTTTTTCAGGGGCTATTTTTTGACGAGCCTCTTCCACAAGAGGAATCATTCTATCTTTGTCGCCATCCATGAGAAGTTTAGCAATTTTCTCTTCATCACTCATGGCCAAATACTCTTCATCAACTGCGTCATTATCAACAGCCTCTTTAGTAGAGAAATGCTCTATAAAAGTAAAAAGAGCTTCGCCTTTTGGTTTACGGTTAAAGATTAAGTCATCACATATCTCTTGATCTTCTTCGCTTATTTTATTTATAGGAATAATATGTTTAACATTTATAATAACAGATGTTAACCCAGCTTCTATACAATGATGTAAAAACATAGAGTTTAGGTAAGGTCGTGCATCTTTGTCTAGTCCAAAAGAGATGTTTGAGAGTCCAAGTGTTGTGCTTACTTCTGGATGCTTTTGACGAAGTTGTCTTATAGCGTCAATAGTATTTACACCAGCATCCCAATACTCTTCATCTCCAGAACCTAATGTAAAAGTTAGAACATCAAAGATTAAATCCTCTTTTTTAATTCCATGAACATCTACTGCTCTCTCAATGATTCTATCTGCAACTTCAAGTTTATTTTCAACTGTTTTAGCCATTCCTACTTCATCGATAGTTAAACAAACAAGAGATGCTCCAAACTTTTTAGCAAGTGAACAGATAGCGTCAAGTCTTTCTATACCATCTTCAAGGTTAGCGGAGTTTATAATTGGTTTTCCACCGATGTTTTTAAGGGCAGTTTCTAAGCCACTCACTTGAGTTGAATCTGGCATAAGTGGAAGTGCGATTTTTTGGTTATACATCCCCATAACTGCATTCATATCTTTAGTCTCATCACGACCAGCAAAACCAACATTTACATCTATTACATGCGCTCCAGCACGAACCTGTTGTTGAGCAACACTTAATGTTCCTTCATAATCCTCAGCTAGTAAAAGTTCACGAAAGGCTTTAGATCCAGTTGCATTTGAGCGTTCACCCATAAGTAGTGGTGCTGGTTCTTGCATAAGTGGGGTAGTGTTAAAAAGTGATGCAACAGAGGTAACATGACTTCCACTTGGCTTTTTTGGAATGATATTATTTACTTTGTCTACTAATGCACGAATATGTTGAGGTGTAGTCCCACAACATCCACCTAAAAAGCTAACTCCATCATAGTCTAAAAATTTCTCTTGTTGTGTTACAAACTCATCTGGTCCCATTGGGTAGTAGGTATAACCTCCACGGTTTTGAGGGAGTCCTGCATTTGCGTGAACAGATATTGGTTTATGCCAAACTTCACTTAGAGTTTTTACATGTTTTAGTACTTGTTCTGGTCCTGTTCCACAGTTAAACCCAAGACTTAAGATGTCAAAAGGCTCTAAAATTGTAGCTATTGTTTCTGCGTCAGTTCCGATAAGCATAGTTCCAGAAAGCTCAATAGTTACAGAAACCATAATAGGAAGCTCAGTTTTCATTTGTTTGTTAGCTTCTACACAAGCATGAAGTGCTGCTTTTATTTGAAGTGGATCTTGTGCAGTTTCTAGTAAAAATATATCCGCACCACCATCTATTAGTGCTTTACAAAACTCAGTATAACCTTCAAACATCTCATCATAAGCTATGTGCCCTAGTGATGGAAGTTTTGTACCAGGTCCAACACTTCCTAAACAAAAACGAGGATGCTCTGGTGTACTAAATTTTTCACATTCAGCTTTAACAAGTTGTGCTCCAGCTTTTGTTAGTTCATAAGCTCTATCACCTATTTGATACTCATCTAAAACCCAAGAAAAAGATCCAAAAGTATTTGTAGTAATAAGGTCTGCGCCAGCTGTTAAGTATGCATGAAAAATATCAGATAAAACTTCAGGTGCAGTAACATTTAGAAGTTCATTACAACCTTCATTACCTTCCCAAGCATCCTTACTTATCTGCTCATCGCGCTGTTGTAGCTGTGTACCCATCGCACCATCTATAAATAGTGGGCGTTTTTTGATAGTGTTTAAAATATATTCTTTTGTGCTCATAAAATAGATTTTACCAAATTGGAGCATAAAAGTTACTTTGAGATAAAATTAGTGTATAATTTTTTACATTAAGAAAAAGGAAAAATTCATTATGTTAGATAATTTATCGATTAAATCTAAAATGATGTTGATAGTTTTTATGCCAGCAATAGTTATATTTGTATTGCTAAGTATTATTGGAGATAAAAACTATGAACAGGGAAAAGAGTTGGCAAATATAGAGCAAGCAACAATCCTTGCAACAAAAATATCTGCTTTGGTTCATAATACCCAAAAAGAGCGTGGAGCATCTGCTGGTTTTGTTGGCAGTGGTGGTAAAAAGTTTATCGACACTATGCCTAGTATTAGAAAAGATACAGATAAAACTCGTTCTGAAATGGAAGCTTTTTATAGAAGTATGGATTTTTCTGTGTATCCTAAAAAGATGAAAGCTCATATGGATGATGCCATGAATAGACTTTCACAATTAGATGCAACACGAGCTAATATTAGTTCTTTATCTTATGATGTAGCTCAAACAGTTGGTTACTATACACCTTTAAATGGTGCTTTTATTGATACTATTGCCTATATCGCAAAAATGAGTACAGATCAAAAAATGAGTACTTCTTTGAATGCTTTTTCAAACTATCTTTACTCTAAGGAGAGAGCTGGTGTAGAGAGAGCTGTTATGACTGGAACATTTGCTAAGGATTCTTTTCCTCCTGGTTTTTATGCAAAATTTGTTAAATTAATGTCTCAACAAGATACATATATGGGTAGATTTTTATTTTTAGCATCAGAAGAAAATGTAGATTTTTATAAAAAAACCTTAGTTGGAAATAGTGTAAATGAAGTAAGTCGTATGAGAAAAATAGCACTCTCTAATATGAATGGAAATTTTGGTGTAGATGCTTCTTACTGGTTCAAAACAATTACTTCAAAAATAAATCTTTTAAAAGTAGTAGAGAATCATTTAGCAGATGCTCTTTTGGTTGAGATTGATAATTTAAAAGCCCAAGCAAATACAAAATTTTATATGAGTATTGTAACAATGCTAATAACTATGAGTTTTATTCTAGGTTTTGGTGGTATTGTAGCAAATGGACTTATTGATAGAGTTTCACAATTTAAAGATGAACTTGATGATATTATATCTTCAAAAGATTTTTCAAGAACAATTACTGAGAATGGAAGGGATGAAATATCATCAATTCAAAGTGCTGCAAATCATACAATCAGTACAGCAAATGAAGCCATAATAAGTGCAAATGAAAGTTTAACTCAAGCAGATAACCATGCAAAAGAGAGCAGGATACAATTAGAAAAAAATAAATTGACGTTAGCTCTAACAGAGTTACTTAGTAAAGGTACAGCATTTGGTGTTAAAGAAGTTCAGAGTGGACTCGTGTATAATATGGAATCGCTTAAAGAGATAAATGACAAAAATGCTCAAGCAGAGCAAACCGTTAGTAAAGTAGAAGAGTCAACTAAATTAATGGGTGAGTCATTAGAGAATATTTCATTAAAAATGAATGATAGTAGAGAGAATTCCGATCAGTTAAACAATAGTGTTAATGAGATTACAAGTGTTATTGCATTGATTAAAGATATATCAGACCAAACAAACCTTCTTGCCTTGAATGCAGCAATTGAAGCTGCTCGTGCTGGTGAACATGGTAGAGGTTTCGCAGTTGTTGCTGATGAGGTTAGAAAACTTGCAGAGCGTACACAAAAAGCCACTTCTGAAGTTGAGGTAAATATAAACTTACTAAAACAAAACTCTTCTTCTATGCAAGAATTTTCAGAACAAATGGAAACAGAAATTAGTGTTTCTTTAGATAAATTAAATAACTTTAATACAAGTTTGAATTCTTTAGTTGATGGGGCAAATACAATTCAAGTCCATAATAAGCAAATTTCAAATGAGATGTTTGTGAACCTTGCTAAACTTGATCATGTATTATTTAAGCTTTCAGGTTACGAGGCTGTTTTTGAAGATAATCATAATGTAGATTTTTCATCTCACACTACATGTAGATTTGGTAAGTGGTATACGGGCGAGGGTAAAGAAACTTTTTCTAAAACGAATTCATTTTCTAAAATAGATATACCACATAGAACAGTTCATGAAAGTGTTAAAAATATTCCTGCTTATATAAAAGATGATAGTCTAAAACATGCAAATAGTATTATTGATAATTTTACACATGCTGAGCAAAGTTCGAAAGAACTTTTTAAATTTTTAAATGAGATGTTATTAGAAAATAAACAAATGACGAATTAAATCTAAAACCTCTTGACTTTCATCGTCAATAGATGATACAATGACGATGAAATTAAAAGAAAAGGAAGGTTTTAACGTTAAAATGGTGATTTCTTATATACGACATGATAAACATTTTGATAGCACTCATGATCAATTACAAGTTATAAATTCATATGCTATGAGTAAAAATTTAAGTATTGATGATGAGTTTATTGATCAAGTATCGCTCAATAAACGACTGTCTGATAGAAAAGAAGTTACTAAGTTTTTTCAAACGAAAGCTGAAATTACCCTTTTAATATATGATGTATGGGTATTAAGTACTAACATGGAAGATTTGATTCAGATGTTTTCATGTTTGTTTAAAAATGAATATAGTATACATTTTATCAAACAGTCTGTTATAATATCAAAAGAAAGTTCTGTAATGTTGGTTTTAGGACTTATTGACCAACTTCGTCAGCACTTACAAGATGAATCGAAAAAGGTGATAGGTAGACCAAAAGGTAGTCGTTCCAGTTCTAAGTTTGACAAATATATAAATAAGATTATTTTATATATTAAAGATAACAAGAGTGTTTCTGAAATGGCTAGGCTTTTAGGTGTAAGTAGAAGCTCTCTAAAAGACTATATAGAGTCAAGGGATTTAAAACAAGTTGCATATGGTTCATTACTACCAAAAGCACCGAAAAATGCTGAACAAACAATAATAAATACTATTGTTTGTCCAAAATAATTTATTACGGGAGAGATAAATGAGTGAAAAGAAAAAGACGGGTATAGATATACCTACACCATGGAGAATAAAGAGATATTACTTTTTTGTTCTTTTAACCGCAGTTGCTTTGATATTACCATGGATAAAGATAGATGATAGTTATTTTTTCTTACTTAGTTTTGATAAGCTAAAACTACATCTTGCTTTTGTTCAGTTTGATATGCAAGAGCTTTATTTACTACCATTTTTACTAATGATAATGTTCTTAGGAATATTTGGAATGACAGTTATGGGTGGTCGTGTTTTTTGTGGATGGATATGCCCTCAGACTATTTTTCGTGTAATTTATCGTGATTTGATTGAGACTAAACTTCTTGGTATGCGTAAACGTATCAAAAACAAGCAAAAAGAACCAGATATGAGCAAGCCTGAAAACAAGGTGAAAAGAGTTATTGCTATAAGTATTTGGGTTGTTTTAGCTTTTGTAGCATCTTCAAATCTTATTTGGTTTTTTGTACCACCTGAAGATTTTTTCACTTATTTACAAAATCCTATGGATCATGGTGTAGTTTTTGGAACAGTAATAGTTTCAGCATTATTCCTTATTTATGACATAGTATTTTTAAAAGAAGATTATTGTATTTACGTTTGTCCTTACTCTCGTGTGCAGTCAGTTTTATATGATGAGCATACAGTTATGGCACTTTATGATACTCACCGTGGTGGTCATATTTATGATGAAAATAAAGAGAAACAATTTACTAAACAAAAAGATCTTCAAGAGTTTGAACCTCATGCTGAGTGTACAGCTTGTGAGTCTTGTGTAACTGTATGTCCTACTCATATTGATATCCGTAAAGGTCTTCAGCTAGAGTGTATTAACTGTTTAGAGTGTGTTGATGCTTGTACTACTGTAATGGGTAAACTTGGGAAACCTTCACTTGTTAACTGGTCTAGTGATTATGAAATTATTGAACAAAAAGGTAAAACACAGTACTTCCGTACAAAAGTTATAGCATATATTGTACTTCTTGTTGGGATTGCAGTTGTAATGGGTGTTATGGGAAGTAAAAAAGAGCATATGCTTTTAAATGTAAATAAAGAAAATAGACTTTATTCTACAAAACTTATGAATGATGGAAGAGTTAGAGTAGATAATGCTTATGAATTTTTAGTACAAAATACTAAGAATGATACAATGAAGTTTTACTTTGAAGTTATTCCTCCAAAAGGTCTTAAAGGTAAAATAGAGATAGCTAAACCTAAAAAAGAGTTTACAGTTGTTCCAGGGATTAAAAAGAAAAAAATTGTAGTTCTTAGAACTTATGATTCACTTTCAGATGATGCAAGACATGATACTATCATACCGATAACTATTCGTGCTTACGCAATTGGTCATGAAGATAAAATTGTAGTCTTTAGAAAGTCTACGTTTATTTATCCTCGTGCAGATGTTATAAAAAAGGCTAAATAAATTAGCCTTTAAACATAGATTGGTTAAACTTAAGTATATTATTTAAGGGCAATCTATGTTAAAAAAGATTTTTTACTCACTTTTATTTATCTACACACTAGTAGGTTTTTTTCTACTTCCTATAATACTTAAACCACAAATTACAAAAGCAGCTAATGAGGCTTTAAATGCTAAGTTATCAGTTGATAGCATATATATAAATCCATTTATATTTAAAGTTGAACTATCTGGTGTTGAGTTAAAAGACTTAAAAGGTAATCATCTTGTCTCTTTTAAATCACTTGAAGTTGATGTTGAACTTTATTCACTTTTTGTATCAGCTCTACATGTAAAGAGTGTAATGCTCCAAGGTCCTAAAATATCTCTAGTTTATAATCAAGATAAAAGTTTTAATCTCGCAACAATTTTAAAGCCAAGGGTAGAGGTAAAAGAAGATAAAAAAGATGAGAACTCAACTGAACTACCTCATATTATAATAGACAAAATAGCTATAAAAAAAGGTTCTTTAGCTTATAAAGATTTTACTCAAGCAAAAGAGTTTGATTTTGAGCTAAATGATTTGAATTTTAAACTTCAAGATATTGATACAAATGATTTTGATTCAAGTGGCGGAAGTTTACGCTTTCATACACTCCTAGGTGATAGTGGTGTTTTAGATATTCGTACTAAGATAACAGGTTTAAAACCTATTAAGATAGAGGGTAATGTAGATTTTGAGGTAACTAAACTTTATAAAGAGCTGGATTATGTTGAAGAGAGACTTGGTGTTGAGGTAGCAAATGGCGCTGTGTTTTTTCATGCAGATTATGCTTTAAATGTGGATGATTTAAACAATACTTTAGTAGATAATATCTCTTTAAAACTAGAACGCTTTAGAATAAAACCTAAAACACAACATCATGATGTTTTAAATATTGATTCTCTACATGTAGAGGGTGTTAGTGTAAAACCGTTTCAACAAGATGTTTATGTAGATAAAGTTTCTTTGAGCTCATTAAACCTAAAAGCCTCAATGGATAAAAAAGGTACCCTAGATTGGAATAGATGGCTTCCTCAATCAGAAAAAACTCAAGATACAAAAGATACAAATAGTAGTGAAAAAGTTGCTTCAAATGAAGTCTCAAAACCTTGGAATGTTTTAGTTGATAAAATCACTTTGGCAAAAATATCAGCCGAGTTTGATGACGCAACAGTAAGCCCAGCAGTAAAAACAAAGCTAAATGAGTTCAATCTAAATATAGATAAATTCACTTTAAAAGGTGATAAAGCATTTAACTACGATATGAATCTAGTTTTAAATGATGAGTTCAAATGTTACTCATCTGGTGACGTGAAACATGATGTTTTAAATGTAAACACTAGCCTTTCTTGTAAAGATTTTAACATTATTCATTATAAGCCATACATACTTAAGGCAGCTAAAAAAGATTTAGATGATAATGATATAGATTTAAAAAATGCTATGTTAGATTTTTCGCTCAAAGCTGTAGTTACTGAGGATGAGGTAAGTTTAGCAAATACTACAATTACTTTAGATAAGCTACTAATTAATAAAAAAAGTAAAAAGAAAAAATTATTATCGTTGAATAAATTTGAAATAAAAGCCAATGATTTAGTTTTAAAAACTAAAGAAAAACCTTTGGGAATAAAGCTAAAAAAACTTGATATAACTTTAGCTAAATTAGCATTAGTTGACTATAGTATAAGTGCTCCTCAGATACATAAGATAGATAAAATAACATTAAATGTAAAAGATATAAATGCAAAAGAAAAAACATGGTTAAAGTATGCCTTGAACATCAAACTTAACAAAAGTGGGACTATCTCTTCAAAAGGTAAACTTAGACATACTCCTCTAAAACAAAAGGGTGATTTTAAAATTAATAAATTATCGTTAAAAGAGATAACACCATATCTTCAAGAGTCTATGTTCGTAAATCTAAAAGATGGATTTTTAAGTATAGATTCTAAAGTGGCTTATGAAAAAAATAATAAAAAGCCTGACCTACATGTAGAGGGTGGAGTGAAAGTAGAATCATTTGAACTTAGTGATAGCCGAACTGAAGATACTCTTCTAACATTTGCAAAAACTGAGTTAAATAACTTTGATTTAAAACTTTTTCCAAGTTCTATGTATATTGATGAAGTTAATTTAGATTCATTTTATGTAGATGCACAGATAGATAAAAATAAACAGATGAACTTCTCAAAATTATCTAAAAAAATTGATGATGTGAATAGTACTAAAGTTGAAGATACAAATGTTACAGTTACTAAACAAGAGGATAAATTTTTATTTAAACTTATGAAACTTCATGTCTCTAATGGTACAGCAAATTTTGCTGATTACTCTTTACCAATTGATTTTAAAACATCTATGCATAACCTAAATGGAAATGTTTACTCTATTTCAAATTCTTCGGGAGAGATATCATACATAAACATTGATGGTGAAGTTGATAAATATGGTTCTACAAAAATTAAAGGTAGTATCGATACTGCAGATATAAAATCATATACAGACATTGGTGTGAGTTTTAGGAACTTAGGACTAGATTCATATAGTGGGTATAGCGCTCAATTCGCTGGTTATAAGATAGATAAAGGGAAATTATTTTTAGATTTAGAGTATAAAATAGTTGATTCACAACTACTTGGAAAAAACTCTTTGATTATTAAAAAGATTGAGCTTGGAGATGAGATAGAAGATGAAAATATCACAACTCTTCCTCTTGGTTTTGCTATTGCATTATTAGAAGATAGTGATGGGATAATAGATATAAATATGCCAGTAGATGGTGATTTAGATAATCCTGATTTTAAATATGGCGCATTGATTTTAAAAACCTTTGTAAACCTGATTGTTAAGGCTGTGGCATCTCCATTTAACTTCTTAGGTGAGGCTATGGGCTTTAATGGAGATGACTTAAAGTTTATAGATTTTGAGCCAGCAAAAGCAAATATTTTAGCACCTGAGCGAGAAAAACTTGATAATATCGCTAAGAT
>Ga0256837_1002952_pt1 | contig 10051 bp, 7 predicted proteins | sample 4562384metaG_FD_185976 | JGI IMG/M metagenome (GOLD analysis project Ga0256837, IMG submission 185976) | Hydrothermal vent microbial communities from Guaymas Basin, Mexico - 4561-384 | ecosystem: Environmental > Aquatic > Marine > Hydrothermal vents | place: Mexico: Guaymas Basin | collected... | reverse complement strand
TTTGATATTCATACGATTCAGTATCCACAAGAGAAGATGCCAATTGGTCCACGTTATCGTGCAGTACACCAAATGAAGCGTCTTTGGGAGTCTGATACTGAGAGATGTATCGGGTGTGGTCTTTGTGAAAAGATCTGTATCTCTGACTGTATTCGTATCGATACACGTATTGATGAGAACTCTCGTAAAGAGGTCTCTGAATATACAATCAATCTTGGTCGTTGTATCTTCTGTGGTTACTGTGCAGAGGTTTGTCCGGAGCTTGCAATTACACACGGTGGTGAGTATGAGAATGCAAGTGAGCAAAGAGAGCATTTCTTGTTATATGAAGATATGTTAACACCAATTGATAAAATGAAAGCTGGCAAACAGCTTGAATTTGAAGGTTTTGGTGCTATTACACCACATGAAGACGAGCGTGTTAAGAAAACACCTCTAGCATATTAAGGAGTTAGAATTATGTTTGAAGCGGTAGCGTTTTACTTGTTTGCATTTTTAACAATTGCGATGTTTTACATTGTTGTAACAACAAAGCAGGCGTTGTATGCATTAACTGCATTGGCAGCGGGAATGATTTTTATATCGGCATTTTTCTTTATCCTTGGTGCTGATTTTTTAGGTGCGATACAAATTATCGTCTATACAGGTGCTGTAATGGCTCTTTATGCTTTTGGTATGATGTTTTTTGATACTACACGTGGTGTAAAAGAGAAAGAGGGTAACAAATATATTATCGTTGGACTTTCAACTTTAGCTGCAGTTTTAATTGTACTGATAGTGTCTGCTCCAATGATTAGTGAAAATGTGGTTGCTCTTTATCCTGTAGTAGAAGGTGTAGGCAATACACAATCAGTAGGTCTTGTTCTCTTTACAAAATACCTCATTCCGTTTGAAGTAGCAGCTGTAATGTTACTTGTAGCAATGATTGCAGGTATTGTACTGGCTGGTAAGAAAATGGATCTCTCTCTTACACTTATGAGTGGTGATGAGATTGAAGAGATGAAAAAAGAAAAAAATAAAAAGGTGCTTTCATGATGGAAATAGGTTTAAATCACTATCTTGTTCTATCTACAATCCTCTTTGCTATAGGTTTAGTAGGTGTAATGAAGAGAAAGAACTTACTTTTATTGTTTTTCGCAACTGAGATTTTACTAAACTCTGTAAATATCGCTTTTGCTGCGATTTCACACTACTATGGCGACTTAACAGGTCAGATGTTTGCATTCTTCGTTATTGCAATCGCTGCTTCTGAAGTTGCTGTTGGACTTGGTCTCTTGATCGTTTGGTTTAAACGCCATGGACATATCGACCTTGATTCTATGTCAAGTATGAGAGGATAAGAGCATGGAAAAATATCTATACATTGCACTTTTTGCACCACTTGTAAGTTCTCTTTTTTCTGCATTGTTTACTGCAACGCCAAAGAAACAATTTACAGGTATAATCGCATCATCGTTGATTTTTACATCATTTGTATCAAGTTTTATACTTTTGGTACATATTCTCAAGGGTGGCGAGCCGATTCATGTTGAAATGATGACATGGATGGCAACAGGGGATCTATATATTCCTTTTGGTTTTGTTGTTGATCAGATATCTGTTACAATGATGATGGTTGTTACTTTAGTTTCTACTATTGTTCATATATACTCTATCGGATATATGGATCATGATAAAGGATTTAACAGATTCTTTGCATGGCTTTCAGCTTTCGTTTTCTCTATGATGATTCTTGTTATGAGTGATAACTATGCAGGTCTTTTTATCGGTTGGGAAGGTGTTGGTCTTTGTTCTTGGGGTCTTATCGGATTCTGGTTTCATAAAGAGAGCGCTACTTGGGCAGCAAATGAAGCTTTCATTATGAATCGTATTGCTGACCTTGGAATGTTAATTGGTATCTTTTTGGTATATTGGAATACTGGTACACTTCAATATGAAGGTGCATTTGCAGCATTTGCTACACTAGACACTGCTACACTTACTTGGATCGGTATCTTCTTGTTTATCGGTGCTATGGGTAAATCAGCACAGTTTCCACTCCATACTTGGCTTGCAGATGCGATGGAAGGTCCTACTCCGGTATCGGCTTTAATTCACGCAGCAACAATGGTAACAGCGGGTGTATATCTTGTTATTCGTTCAAATGAACTCTACAGCTTGATTCCAAGTGTAGGTCTCTTTATTGCTAGTCTTGGTACATTTGTAGCACTTTTTGCTGCATCAATGGCACTTGTTAACCGTGATATGAAACGTATCATCGCTTACTCTACACTTTCACAGTTAGGGTATATGTTTGCAGCAGCTGGTCTTGGTGCATACTGGGTAGCACTTTTTCACCTTATGGCACACGCATTCTTTAAAGCACTTCTCTTCTTAGGTGCAGGTAATGTTATGCATGCTATGCATGATGAGCTTGATCCGTTTAAAATGGGTGGACTTAAAAAGGTTATGAAGTGGACTTGGATTATGATGACTATTGCTTCTTTAGCGTTAGCAGGAATCTTTCCGTTTGCAGGTTTCTTCTCAAAAGATACAATCTTAGAGGCTGCATTTGCTGAGCATCACTATGTGATTTATGGTGTGCTTCTATTTACTGCAGGTCTGACAGCATTCTATTCATTTAGACTTGTAGCACTAATCTTCCATGGTGAAGAGCGTTACAAAATCTTTGGAATTCATCCGCATGAGGCATACAGATTTATGCTTATTGGTATGAGTCCGTTATTAATTCTTGCAATGATTGCAGGTGTAATGCAAGAGCCATTCCTTCATATGGTTGAAGAGATTTTATCTGCGCATGAGTACCATATTCATTCGCATACAACACTTTGGATTATGTTAGTTGGAACACAAATTTTTGTTGGTCTTGCAATTTTATATGCTTATAAAAAATATGCAAATGAATTTATTAGAGTACCAGACGGAACAAGTGAGGTTGAAAACTCATTTATGTATAAACTTTTAATTAACCAATACTATATTCCATATTTTTATGAAGAGTATTTAGTTAAACCATACAGAGAACTCTCTAAAGCTTTCTGGACGGAAGTTGACTTAAAAGTTGTTGATGCAAGTGTTGATGGAATTGCAGGTGTTATTTATGGCACAGGTGAGAAAACAAGAGCAATGCAGAGTGGTAACCTCTCTACAATGCTTAAATGGATGGTAGTAGGTTTAGTAGTACTACTTTCATTAGCTGTGGTTTTTGGACTTGCAGTAAGACATGCTGATGAGATTTTACCAATCTTGTCAGGTTTAGGAGTTAAGTAAATGTTAGATCATATTTTATCGATTTTAATCTTTTTTCCAGCAATTGCTGCTGTATTTGGTTTTATGATCCAAAAGGATAGTATGCGTGCTTACGGTGTAAGTGTTGCGGCTATCGAATTTGGACTGGCACTGTGGTTATGGTTTGCATTTGATGGAAATGTTTCTGGTATGCAGTTTATGGAAAATATACCATTGGTTCCTGCCTATGGAATCAATTACACTTTAGGTGTTGATGGTATTTCTTTGTTTATCGTAGTGCTTGCAGCATTTTTTACAATGATTGGTATCGCATCACTGACTGATACTCCTAATGTAAAAAACATGATTATTACACTTCTGTTCTTGCAGATGACAATGGCAGGTGTATTTGTTGCGCTTGATGCAATAGTATTTTATGTATTTTGGGAACTCTCTCTTGTACCTATGCTTTATATCATTGGTGCATGGGGTGGACCGCTTCGTATATATGCGTCAGTTAAGTTCTTCTTATATACATTTGCAGGTTCACTTGTTATGCTTGTTGGTATGCTTTTTATGGCGTACTTTTACTATCAGGCAACAGGTATGTGGAGTTTTGCAATTCTTGACTGGTATAGACTTATCTTACCGGAGAATTTACAACTTTGGCTTTTTGCGGCATTCTTTATTGGTTTTGCTATCAAGGTTCCAATGTTTCCATTTCATACATGGTTACCGTATGCGCATGGTCAAGCTCCAACTATTGGTTCTGTGATACTTGCGGCAATTTTACTTAAAATGGGTACATATGCATTTATCCGTTTTTCATTGCCACTTTTTCCTGATGCATCAGCGGCATTTATGGTTCCAATAGCAGTTATAGCTATTATTATGATTATCTATACTGCAATGGTTGCATATGCACAAAAAGATGTGAAGCAGGTTGTTGCTTACTCATCAATTTCACATATGGGTGTTATCATTCTTGGTACATTTGCACTAAATGTTGAAGGTATTACAGGTTCTATCTTTTTAATGATTGCTCACGGTGTAGTATCAGGAGCGCTCTTCTTGCTAGTAGGTGTTATTTATGACAGACGTCATACAAAACTTATGAGTGAATTTGGCGGTCTTGCACATGTTATGCCTAGATATGCAACTATCTTTGGTATTATGTTAATGGCTTCTGTTGGTATGCCGCTTACAATTAACTTTGTTGGTGAGTTCTTATCACTGCTTGGTTTCTATCAACAGTCTCATATCTTAACACTTTTAGCTGGTACTGCGATTATTGTTGGTGCAATCTATATGCTTGCAGCGTATAAAAAAATGTTCTTTGGTGAAGTAACAAAAGAGGAAAATAAAAATCTTCCTGATGTTAACAAAAGAGAGTTAGTGGCACTTATTCCACTTGCAATCATTACAATTTGGTTAGGTATCTATCCAAAACCTATTTTGGAGCCAATTAACAACTCAGTAGAAGCGGTTGTACAATTAATGCACAGTAAATCACAAACTGAGTTGGCTAAACAAAGAATTCCAAACTTGGCAAAAGAGAAAGTTGTGGTTATCAAAAAAACTGTAATTGAAGAGGAGGTGCACTAATGTTGTCGCCAATCAATGTTTCAATGGAGTCATTAAATTTAATGACTCTAGCACCAATGCTTATACCGGTAGTTGGCGCACTGTTAATCTTAGTAATAGATATTATTAAAGGTGGCCTTCATAAATCACTCTATGTGGTACTGAGTCTTCTTTTCTTAGCAATGGATTTTGTAGCTGTTGTTAATTCGAGTGGGGTTTTTGCAGCAAATGGCACAACTATGGGTGTTTTTGATGTAATGCTTATTGATGGTCTTGCAATACTTGCACAGTTTATTATTGTCGGTGCTTCAATGCTCTTTATTCCATTGGCAATGACACATAAACGTTTCCATGAATTTCAGTATCCTGAATTCTTTGCACTCTTCTTGTTTATGATTGCAGGTTTTCAGTTTATGGTAGCTACAGACAACCTTATCTTGGTATTTGTAGGTCTAGAGACTTCATCTTTAGCTCTGTATACTTTAATTGCTATGCATAACCGTGACAAATCTTTTGAAGCGGCTGTAAAATACTTTACAATGGGTGCGTTAGCAGCAGGTTTCTTTAGTTTTGGTGCGATGATCTTTTATGCACTTACAGGCTCAGTTGAGATCAATAAAATTGCATTAGTTCTTGCAGCAAACGGATATGCAGATATCGGTTTTGTTCTTGTTGGTATTGCATTTTTCCTAGCAGCATTTGGATTTAAACTCTCATTAATTCCATTTCATACATGGGCTCCTGATGTTTATGAAGGTGCTTCTGCTGCAATGGCTGGATATATGTCAATCGTTCCAAAAATCGCTGCATTTGTAGTTGCAATGAGATTCTTTGAGTTCTTAGTACACAGTGGTATTGTATGGCTGGATATTATGCTTTATGTTATTGTTGTAATTACTATGACTGCATCAAATATGTGGGCATTGGTTCAAACTGATGTAAAACGTATGCTTGCATATTCATCAATTTCACATGCAGGTTTTGTAATGGCAGCAATCTTAATAGGAACTACACAAGCAAACTCTGCACTTTTCCTATATTGGATACTTTTTAGTTTTACTAATCTTGGATCATTCTCTATGCTTTGGATGTCAAGACAAAAACATTTACCAGATCATCAGAGTTCTGATCACTCATATGACAAATTTGCAGGTATGATTAAAACTGCACCGATTGCTGCAGTAATTATGGGACTTTTCATGTTAAGTCTTGCAGGTCTTCCACCATTTGCACTCTTTTGGGGTAAACTTTATATGATCTCGTCAGCTGTAACAAGTGGATATACAATACTTGCACTTATTATGGCACTTAACTCTGCGATTGCAGGTTATTATTACTTAAAACTGATCGTTTATATGTTTATGAAAGAGCCTGTAGAAGGTAATGACGGTCATATTTATGTTTCAAATGCAACTTTGGCATTGAAAACTATTATCGGTATTGCAGCAATGGGAACTATCTTTGCTTTTATTGCAATAAATCCGCTTTTAGAGTTTATTACAGCTTTTGTATATAACAGTGGTTACTAACTAGAACTATCTTACTTTTAAAGGAGAAGAGCAATTGTTAAAACATCTACTCTTATCCTTTCTTTTTATAAACTCTTTTGCGCTTGAAATCTCCATTGATAGCGCAAAAGATGATTTTATCAAATACTCAACTTTGCAAATCAGTGATAAAGAAAATTTTATATGTCAAGAGATGAAAGATCATTTCAATGTAACACAAGAGATTATTTGTGCATTTTCAAAAAAACCATCGCAAAATATTCAATATATTCAAAATGATTTTTTTAAAGTGAACAGTTTTTATAAAAAAGATACTTTTTTTATCTCTGTAAAACCCTATTATAAAATGAAACTGCTTGCAAATATTTTTGATCTTACACAAGATAAGACAATATTTTATGCAGATGTAAAGATAGCCAATTCCTGGACTGTAATTGGTTTTAAAGAAAAAATTCCCCTTATAAAAAATGAAACAAAATCATCACTTGGAATTAATTTTCCTTTTTATTTAGATAAAGATATGATGCCTTATGTCGGTAGTTTGGATTTAAAAGGCAATCCGGTTCATATAAAAAAAGTAGAGGATGTAACAGAGTATTTAAAAATCAAGCGTTATTATCTTAATAAGAAATATGATGAAGCTTTAGAACTTATTGATGAAGTTATACAAAAATACCCAAATACACTCTTTAAAGCAGAACTGATATATTATAAAATAAAAGTATATGAGAAACTCAAAGATTATGAGAATGTAATCAGTTATGCAAAAGAGTTTTTACGAGAATACTCTTCAGATGAAAATATACCTGAAGTTCTCTCTTTAATTGCATACGGCTATGTTAAAATTGGTCAAAATACAGATGCTGATTATTTTTTTGACAGACTCTTTAGTGAGCATAAGGGAAATATATATGCAGAGTGGGGTTATATATATAAGGGTGAAATGCTTGAAGAGTCTGGTGGTACAAGTGAGGCTATAAAGTACTACAAAAAAGCATTGTATGAGACAAGAAATTTAGAAGTAGCCGCATCTGCCGCATATCATTTGACAAATATACTTTTAGAAAATTCACCAAAACGCGCTGCAAAATATGCACTGAAAATTATCAGTGCAAAACCGAGTTATTTTATGCATAATATAAAAGAGTCAATGGATATAATGGAAAAACTTGCAGATAACAGTGAGTATAAAACAGCAGCAGCTATTGCAGATGCTATGCTTAAAGTTATGGGGCCAACATATGATGAATATGAAGAATTACTCAAAAACAAAGCGATATGGTTATCGAAAACAGAAGATAAAAAAGCAGCATTAAAAGCCTTAAATGATTATATTAGAAAATTCCCAGATGGTGATTATACTAATGCTATTCAAGTTATTAAAGATGGTCTTTTCTTTGAAAATGATGAACTGAATGCTTCTGAAAAACTGCAAGAGTATGATAAACTTATTGCAGAGTACAGTGGTGATGTTATAGCCAAAAAAGCTCTTTATGAAAAAGCAAAACTTCTTTTAAAAGAGAAAAGGTATGAAACTGTTATTGATATGAAGCAGGAACTTTTAGCACTTGATAGTGATACTTATCCTGATGTAAATGAAATTATAAGAGATGCAGCTATTGGTTTAATGGAAGCATCATTAAAAGCCAAAAATTGTAAAAATGTACTTGTCATTGCAAATGATTATAATATTACACTCTCTGACAGTTGGGATGATGGAATTTACAGCTGTGCAATGAAGGGTGCTGATTTTCAACTATCAAAATCAATTGCTTCTAAAAATTTAAAAACAAAAGATTTAGATGATAGAAAAAAATGGCTTTATCGATATATTAAAATTGATTTTGAGACTGGGAACTACACTGAAATGGTTGATGTAGCTAAAGATCTTATCTCTCTTATAGATAACATCAAAAAATCACCATATAAAGATCTATACAGATATCTTTTTGATGCCTATGAACGTCTGGAACAAAAAGAGAAGATGATGCAGGTAATGGCAAAAATTGAAGAGATTTTTGGTTTGAGTTATAAAGATATCGATAGATATGTTGCAATGGTGCGCTTGGGTACAGAACAAAAAGATAATAATATTATTATTAAGTACGGCACAAAAGTTATGAATATACAACAACGTTCAAACTCTCATGCTCAAAGCCCATATATAGAGTTCGCACTCTACAGTGCATATATGGATAAAGGTGATTATAACAGTGCTTTAAGAGTTATTAAATCATTAGATAAAGTAGAATTGAGTAAGAAAGAGAGAGCAAGACAGAAGTATCTGCTTGGAATGGTACTGAGTAAACTTTGGAGAGATGCCGAAGCAACAAAAGCATATAATGAAGCAATGAAAGCTGATCCTGATTCTGCATGGGCAAAACTGGCAAAGTCTGCCTTAGAGATATAAAAAAAGATTTTAAAAAGAGAGAATAAGCTCTCTCAAAAGAGAAAGCTATATGGCTTAGAGCTCTAAGCAGTCACTGATGCTATAAAGTCCTGCATCTTTGTCTACAAGCCATTTTCCAGCACGTAGAGCACCTTTGGAGAAGGTATTTCTTGATGTTGCGGTGTGATTGAGTTCTATAAACTCTCCATCATTGTAAAATCCTACAGTGTGACGACCAACAATATCACCACCACGAAGTGCCATAACAGCGATCTCATCTTTTGTACGTTCACCAATGTTGCCATCACGCCCGCTTACACGTACTTTGTTGATGTCTAGTCCACGACCGGCTGCTGCTGATTCGCTCAGTGTAAGTGCTGTTCCACTTGGTGCATCTTTTTTGTGTCTGTGATGCATCTCTACTATCTCTATATCAAAGCCCTCGAGTGCTGCTGAAGCCTGGTAGACAAGTTTGTTAAGCAGTGCTACTCCCAAAGACATATTAGTAGCATAGAGTACCGGCATAATTTCACTTGCCTGCTTTAAAAGGTTTAACTGATGCGTATTTAATCCTGTTGTACCGATCACAAGAGGTTTTGGTGTTTTAATAGCCTCTTCTAAAAGTATTTCACATGCTTCAGGGAGTGAGAAATCTATAATGATATCACTTGCACTTAAAAAAGAGTGCATATCTGAAGTAACAAGAACAGAAGGATCGATTGCAAAGTCTAAAGAGTTTCTTACATATACTGCACTTAAACTCATTCCCTCCGTAGATTTGAGATCTTCAATAAGTAGTTTACCTACACGACCGCTTGCCCCAAAAACACCGACTTTTATATCTGCCATATAATTTCCTTTAATTTAATAATTCATCAACATAACTGATTGCCGCAATTGCTGCAACTGCACCGTCACCTGCTGCACTGACAACCTGCTTTGGTGCTTCAATTCGCATATCACCTGCTGCAAAAAGACCCGCTACTGAAGTCTTCATACTGAGATCTACTATAACTTGTCCTTGCGCATTAACATCACATAAAAAGCTTCCATCTTCTTGAATGAGTGTCTGATTGTTTACATCGTTACCGACAAAAACAAAGACTCCCGGTATTTCAATATCACGAAGATTTCCATCTTTATCTTTTATGCGAATACCTGTTACACCCATAGCATCGCCATAAACTTCATCAGGAACACTATTTAAAATCAGCTCAATTTTATCATTCTCTTCTACGCGTTTTACAGTATTTGGCGCTGCACGAAATTTGTCTCGTCTGTGAATCAGATAGACTTTTGAACAGATTTTAGCAAGGTAGAGTGCCTCTTCAAGAGCCGTATC
>Ga0256837_1002951_pt1 | contig 10051 bp, 11 predicted proteins | sample 4562384metaG_FD_185976 | JGI IMG/M metagenome (GOLD analysis project Ga0256837, IMG submission 185976) | Hydrothermal vent microbial communities from Guaymas Basin, Mexico - 4561-384 | ecosystem: Environmental > Aquatic > Marine > Hydrothermal vents | place: Mexico: Guaymas Basin | collected... | reverse complement strand
TCTCATTTATCTTTTTTTTGATACACTTCGCTCACTAAAAAAATTTACTATACTATATATAGGAACATTATTTGAATTTAATTATCGTAGAGTCACCGGCAAAAGCTAAGACTATAAAAAACTTTTTGGGGAAGGGTTATGAGGTTATCGCCTCTAAGGGTCACATTCGTGACTTACCTAAATCTCGCTTTGGAATTAAACTAGATGAGGAAACGGGACACCTTGTTCCTACTTACTCTGTAGCAAAAGAGAATGCAGCTATTGTCAAAGAGATAAAAGCTCTTGCAAAAAAAGCAGATACTATCTATATCGCGACCGATGAGGATCGCGAGGGTGAGGCTATTGGGTGGCATATTGCCCATGCTATTAAAAAAGATCCTGCTGAACTGCCTCGTATAGTTTTTCACGAGATTACAAAAACTGCTATCAAACATGCACTAGAGTCTGCTCGTACTTTAGATATGGATATGATAAACGCCCAACAAGCACGTCGTATGCTTGACCGTGTTGTTGGGTATAAACTCTCTCCACTCTTAGCATCAAAGATTCAAAAAGGTCTCTCTGGTGGTCGTGTTCAATCTTCAACTCTTAAACTTGTAGTTGACCGTGAGCGTGAGATTCAAGCTTTTGTTCCTGTTGAGTACTGGTCTATTGACACCGTTTTCAAGTCAAATATAGATGCAAACCTTATCATTCATAAGGGTAATAAGCTTAATAAGATGAGCATTGAGAACAAGGAACAAGCTCTTTTAATAGAAAAAAGTGTAAAAGATGATAGTTTTGTTATCTCAAAACTTGAAACTAAACAGAGAAAGTCGGCAACTCCTCCACCTTTTATGACTTCAACTCTGCAACAAACCGCATCATCTAAACTAGGATTTACTCCTAAAAAAACTATGATGGTTGCACAGTCACTTTATGAGGGTGTTAAAACGCCAGATGGAACTTCGGGTGTTATCACTTACATGAGAACAGATTCACTCAACTTAGCAGGTGAAGCAGTTGATGCTGTTCGTGAGATCATAGAGAGTCGTTTTGGAGCGAAATATCTTCCAAAAGAGCCAAAAACTTACAACAAAAAATCTAAAAATGCACAAGAGGCTCACGAGGCTATTCGCCCTACTATGTTAGAGTTTACTCCTGAAGTAGCACAGAGTTTTCTAAAAGCTGATGAGATAAAACTTTACCGTTTAATCTATGAGCGTTTTATGGCTTGTCAGATGGAAGATGCACTCTTTGAACAACAGAGCATTATCTTTAAAGGGAGTGAAAATCAGTACCGTGCAAGTGGTAGAAAACTTCTTTTTGATGGTTTTTATGCCATAACAGGAACAGAAGATAAAGATAAACTACTCCCTACTCTTAAAGAGGGCGATACGGCAGAGATTCAAACGCTTAAATCTGAACAACACTTCACAGAGCCACCAGCTCGTTATAGCGAAGCTAGTCTTATCAAAAAACTAGAGTCTGAGGGTGTTGGTCGTCCATCTACTTATGCACCAACAGTAGCAACTCTTAGCCAAAGAACTTATGTAAACATAGAGAAAAAGCAGATAGTTCCAACAGAAATGGCATTTACAGTCACTAAGATACTTGAAGAGCATTTTGCAAACATAGTTGACATCTCTTTTACTGCAAATATGGAAGAGAAACTCGATGAAGTGAGTGAGGGAAATGTTGACTGGCAAAAACTTCTAGCTGATTTTTATGTTCCTTTTATGGAGCAAGTTGCACAGGGAAAAGAGAATATCGTAAGTCTTAAACTTGCTAAACCACTCGGACGTACTTGTCCTAAGTGTGGAGAGAGTGAGCTACTTCTAAGAAGTGGGCGTTTTGGAAACTTCATCGCTTGTAGTGGTTTTCCTAAGTGTAAATACACTGAGCAGTGTGATGAAGAGGGTAACAAGGTAGAAGAGAAAAAAGAGTTAAGTGAAGAAGTTTGTGATAAATGTGGAAAACCAATGGTAGTGAAAAATGGTCGTAATGGTCAGTTTTTAGCTTGTAGTGATTATCCTGATTGTAAAAACACTAAAAGCATCAATGTAGAAGAAAAAAACTCTGAGACTCCTTGTCCTGACTGTGGTGGCACTATCAGCCTTAAAAACTCTCGCCGTGGACCATTTTGGGGATGTAACAACTACCCTGAGTGTAAATTTATCTCTAAGTTTGAACCGACTACTATCAAGTGTAAAGAGAAGGGCTGTAAAGGTGTTTTAGCACCTCGTACTTACAGAAACAAAGAAGTTTATGAGTGTGTGAAGTGTAAAGCACGTACACCTCGTGAGGAAGAGACTCCTAAAGAAGATAGTAAATAGGTTATAATATAAAAAAGATAAGGAGTTTCCATGAGTCAAGATATTATAGATAATTTAAAAAATTTAAAACAGAAATATCAGACTTTTGGATTTCTTATTGTAGGTATTTTTGGTTCACGAGCTCGTGGAGATGAGACACAAGATAGTGATATAGATATACTTTATGACCTTGATAAAAGTTTTATTAAAAAATTTGCTGGATGGGGAGCTATCTCAGAAATTGAAAGAATTAAAGAAGAGATAAAAGAGACACTTCATCTCAATGTAGATTTAGCCTCTGCTGACAATAGTTCAAAAACTTTTCAGAAAGCGATAAAAAATGAGCTTATTTATGTCTAAAAAAACTGATATTACAAGACTCTATTTCATAATAGAAAAGATTGATGATTTACTTAACTATAGAGATGAATATAGAACTATAGAAGCACTCCTTAACTCAAAAATGGGTTTTGATGCTACAAATATGTGTATCATGCAGATTGGAGAGACTTTAAATAAATTAAGCTCCTCTCTTCAAGAAAATTATAATGAACTCCCTATAAAAGAGAGTTACTTAACACGAAATTATATCGCTCATGATTATGAGGGTGTAAACAAACAGATAATTGAGATGATTATAAGAGAACAACTTCCACTTTTAAAAACTCAAATAGAAACTATATTACAAGAGCTTAAATAATGAAAATAGGTATAATCTCAGACTCTCATAGTAAAGTATCTCTTGCAAAAGATGCTCTCGATATGCTCCTAGAAAATGGAGCTGAGTTTATCATCCATGCGGGGGATATTTGTGAGCATGAAACGCTAGAACTTTTAAAGAACTGTGGTAAACGATATGTAGCTGTTTATGGAAACAATGATGCTCATTTGGTACAGTTTCATAACGACTACAACCTTGTGCAAGAGCCAAACTACTTTAAACTTGCAAACACAACTTTTAAGCTAATGCACCTCCCTTTTTATATGACACCTGACACCGAAGTGGTTATTTCAGGGCATACTCACGAGTTTCACTCTGAGTTTGTAGAGGGGACACTCTTCTTAAATCCCGGGGAGATATGTGCTAGAAGTAAGCCTATCTCTGAGTGTGCTATGCTCGAAGTGCTTGAAAATAAGTTCCTAGTTACCCACTACACAAAAAGAGTAGATAAGAAAAAAGAGAAACCCTACAAAGAGACAACTTTTAAATATAAGAGGAAAAAATAGTGCAAAAAGAGAAGATATTTTTATGCTCCATCTGTAATATCAATAGTGGAACTTGTTTAGAAGATTGTAAATTCTGTTCTCAGAGTGTTCGTTATAAAGCCGATATAGAGCGTTATAAACAAAAAGAGTTAAAACTCATCCAAGAAGAGGCTATAAACGCTAGAGACAACGGTGCTTTAGGGTTTTGTCTTGTAACAGCTGATAAGGGACTCACAGATAAAACAGTCAAATTTGTTTGTAATGTAGCAAAAGCTGTCATAGAAGTAGCTCCTGAACTTCGTCTTATCGCTTGTAATGGAACAGCTACACTAGAGCAACTCTTTGTACTTAAAAAAGCTGGCATAAAAGCCTACAACCACAACTTAGAGACAAGCGAATCTTTCTATAAAGAGATATGCACAACTCATCCATGGAGTGAGCGTTATGAGACATGTCAAAATGTCACTAAGGCTGGTATGGTTCTTATAAGTGGTGGTATTTTTGGTTTAGGAGAGAGTCAGGAAGATAGAATTAGTATGTTAAAATCCCTCAATTCTTTAAACCCTACATCAGTACCCATAAACTTCTACCACCATAACGAAGCCCTAGAATTAGAGCCAAACTCGCTCACAGTTGATGAAGCACTTTCACTTATAAAACTCACAAGAGAGTCCCTTCCAAATGCAGAGCGTATTATGGTTGCAGGTGGTCGTGAACTTATGTTTGGCCAACGCCAAGATGAGATTTTTGAAGCAGGGGCAAACTCTATAGTCATTGGTAACTATCTTACAACTGCTGGAAGAGCTATGAATAAAGACTTAAATATGCTACAATCACTCAACCTTGATGTTGCAAAAAGTGTAAAATAGGTTAATTAACTAGAAGTGCTTAAATTATGACTGGAAAAATTCTCTTCTTCAATGCTTCTGATGGTAAAGGCATTATTATCACAAGCGATAAGAAAAAGTTTCCTTTTGGAGTTGAAGAGTGGGATGACTTCGATGTAATGCCCTCTTTAGGTTTAGAAGTTACATTTCAGCTTCAAGATAAGACTCCTACCGCTATAGCATCAACTCAAAACTATGTTAAACCTACTAATGTCATAGAAAAAGAAGAAGTAAGAGTAGAAGAGCAAGAGACTACAACACCTAAATCTATTCCTGAAGTTTTTCCAGACTCAAAAGAAGAGAATGAGCCTAAACAAGAAGAAGAATCTACACAAAAAGAGAGTGAACAAGAATTTTTTGCAGAAGAGATAGATATAAATGAGATAAAAGATGAAGAGGAACTTACAGATAGAAAAGAGAGTGTCACTATCTCTCTTAATGTCTATAAAGCAGTTGAAAACTACTTCGATGTTATAGAAGAAAACATAGAGAAAAGACAACTCTATAAAAAAGTCAAAGGAAGATTAAACTATCTTCTAACTCGTCGTTTTTTATGGACTATCTATAATAATCTCGGTGAAATTGATGTTCACATTATAGATCCTCAAATTCGTTCACTTGCCATCGACTTAAAAGCGATGGCAAAAATACACTACGACTTTATGATAAAGACAAAATACCCACATCTTGCTTATGCAGAAGTATTTCTATCATGTCAAGCAGAGTACTTAAAAATCAAAGATGGTGCAGAGAAAACTGTAGCACATCTGCGTTCCCTTAAAGGTAATGAGCAGTATGTTGGCTCGGCTCTTCGAGTAAAAAAAGAAGATCTTCAAAAAGCTATTGATACTGAAGAGTTTGAAGTTCTACAAGATGAACTCAGATCTCTTAATGGGGCTTATGTTGATACCGTTCATATGATGGCAGAACTTGATGAAAAGTATAAACATGATATGAAAATTTTAAAAGAGTTTGAAAAAGAGTATAGAGATGATTTTTATGAAATTTTTGCAAGAACAGCTAATAAGTATAAGGCTGATTTAATCGATATACTCAGTGCTCAAGCCTATATACTCGATGAAAAACTCTGGCAAAAAGCAAAACGTTCAAAAGCGATAAAAGCACACTTTCAAAAAGCCTCTATCGTAGGTGAATTTAATACAAGAACCTACTTGAAGTATTATCTAAAACCTTTTAAAGATGAAAAAATGTCTGATGAGATAAAAAAACTTTCTGACCTCTATGAGTACCTTTGTGATATGCATAAAGAGTATGTTCTCATAGTAGTAAATGACCCACAAGATGCTATGGAGTTTAAATCTACAATCAGAATTTTAGATAAAGAGATAAATGCAATCTCTTTTATTGATCCAACAAAAGCTTTAAAATGGGCTATGAAAAATAGTGTAAGAGTTCTAGTTTTAGAAAATCCTCTTCCTAGCATACATGTAGAAACTTTTTTAAAAAACTATAAAAAGTATATATTATCAGCTCCTAAAATTATTATTTTAGGGGATAAACCAAAATCAAATGAGTACTCCATAACAAAAATTCTTTCACAAAGTAGTGTTCCAATGTTTATTGCTAAAAATATTCAAGAACTCTACAATCAAACAGATAAAACTACTCAAGATTAAGTATGAATGACAATATCACCCTCATAATTACACTCTCTCTTATCATTATGTCCTCACCCTTTATAGCAAAATTTTTAAAGCTCCCTACTACTCCTGTTGAGATTATCCTAGGTTCTGTTTTAGGTTATGTCGGTTTATTACATGATGAACACCTCTTTGACCTAGTTGCTGAGTTTGGCTTTCTCTATCTAATGTTTATTGCAGGAACTGAGATTAACCTCAAAAATGTTCTTAATACCTCACCTACTATTATGAAAAAAGTTTTCTTCTATCTCCTCTTTTTATATAGTTTTTCCATCCTCTTCTCTATGCAGTTTGCCCTTGGAAAAATCTTTATGGTTCTGCTGCCTCTTATCTCTGTAGGACTTGTAGCTGCACTCTCAAAAGAGTATGGAAAGACTCCGTGGTTAACGATGTCTATGACTGTTGGAGGGATTGGCGAAGTGGTAAGTATAGTCATCTTAACTATTACCTCAGCGACTCTAAGTTCTGGTGTTGGTCTTGGTCTTTTTCAAACCATCATGGCACTTATAGCCTTTGTTCTTTTTATGTTTATCATCTTTCGTGCTATGCAACTTCTCTTTTGGTGGTTTCCTCGTGTGGCTACTGCACTTATGCCCCATGAGGACAATAAAGAGCAAGATATTCGCCTTAGTATGGGTATCTTTTTTCTTCTTGTTGGTGCTATGCTCTATCTTAAACTAGAACTGGCGTTTGGAGCATTTTTAGCTGGTATTTTCATTCCCTCATTTTTTGAGCATAAACATGAACTCCCTGAAAAACTTGCTTCCTTTGGTTTTGGATTTTTAATCCCTATCTTTTTTATTCATATTGGAAGTTCTTTTCATCTTGATGCATTTTATATGAATGGTTTGATAAAGATAGCGATTTTAATAACCATAGTAATGGTTTTTATGAGGATGATAGCTTCTCTAGTCTTTGTTAAAGAGTTAGGTGTGACAGATGCCATTCTTATGGGACTCTCACACTCTATGCCTCTAACACTACTTATCGCGATGGCTACACTAGCATATAGTGCGAACTCCATAGATAAGCTTCATTACTATGCTTTCATTTTAGCGGCTCTCTTTCAGGTTATAAGTGTTATGATAGTTATAAAAATAATCAATCTAAAAAAAGTTACAGGGGAAAAATAATGGCACGTTCTGTTTTACTACAACTCGTTCGTGACTCAATAGAAGAAGTTTTTCATGCTAAAATCACGATAGATAATGCTTCATTGTTACAAGAGCATCCTCTTTTAAATGAAAAAATTCCAACTACAGTAAATATATTTATAAACAGAGAGCTTCAGGGGACATACACATCTAAAGATAAAGATAGTTCACTTTTAAGCAACATTATACTTAGTGCAAAAAAAGCAGCATTTGAAGACAAAAGCAGTAGTGTACTCACTACATCTGAGTATCTTCATTGTGAACTAGAACTTCGTCTTCAAACACCTGATGGAGAGATAAGTGAGATTGACTCACCTATCATAAAGGCTACACCTTCCCCTTGATATAACGAGCTATAGCATACCCATGATTAAGACCTAAGGCTATAGAACCTCCTGACTCTTGTGTAATATCCCCTGCCACAAAAAGACCCTCTATATTTGTTTCATAATTATCATCATGAACAGGTTTTCCATTTTCCTCTTGAATCCCTGAGCTATCTAAAAAAGCACTTGGTGTCGTTCCACCTATGGCATAGATAACTCTATCGTAAGTTTGTGCTTCTACTTCACTGAAAATAACTTTTACCTTACCATCATCATCTTCTAAAGCATTTATATTGATACCTAGTATAGGTTTAACAGCTTTAGACTCTATCGCCTTAGCGATATTTGTTTGATTTGTAGGGTTTGCACGTCTAAATGTTTCCCGTCTATAGCAGATAGAGACATCATTTTTTTCACTTAAATCAACGGCATACTCAACAGCAGAGTCTCCCCCACCTACTACTAAAATCTTCTCACCCTCTGAGCAACCATCAAGTGTATATCCTATCTTTTTTCTAATTCCCATAGGAACTTTATAGCTTGGTTTATTTGGTTTCCCCATTCTACCAATAGTTACAACTACATTTTTAGCCTTTACACTTTTTCCAGCCATAAAAACTTCAAAACAAGCCTCTTTTTTCTCTATAGACTGTACTTCAACATGTGTCTGTAGTTCAACTGAGTGATTCTGCAGTATCTCATCAAAAAAGTCCAATGTACTCTCTTTTGTACCATCTATAAAGTAGATATTGCCATCAAGTTCTACTTTTTGCCCTTTCCAATCAACATCAACACGTTTATTATCTTTATAGTATTTTCGGATTGTCGAGTTATGATTTACATCTTTTTCAAGTAAAACGATATCGCGTATACCTTGCATATAACTCTCAACAGCAGTAGCAATCCCAGCTGGACCCGCCCCAACAATAACTAATTCATGAATATGACTCATATTAATTCCTTATAATAGATAAGCTTTTGTAAAGTCTAGCATAAATAAGTAATTTTAGTATATAATGACCCCATGTATTATGTAATAATCAAACAAGAGAACAACCCTTCATCACATTTTTTTGGTTTTTTATGCCAAAAATATATAGCTGCTAAAAATACTAACAATGTTATATTTGAACTTGTAAGAGATGGAAAAACAATTAGAAAGTGGATTGATAAAAATGAGATTATTCTTCTAACTGATGATAAAGCATACTTTGTAGAGCTTATGCATCAGTTCAAAGAGGTAGAAGAGCAACAGCAACAACTTGTGAATGAAGCACACAGAAATCTCGAAGAGACTTTAGAGAACTACACACAAGTTATCAAAGATGAAGTAAGCTCTTTTGAGAAGATAAGAGGGGAGGAAGATATTCCTTGCCTTTTAAAAGATTTGTAATCTAAGCTAACTTCTCAGGAAATTTCATCATAAACTTTTGAAGTTTAGGTGCTATAACTACTTGGCAATACCCTTGTGAAGAGTTTTGATTGTAGTAGTTTTGATGATGAGTCTCAGCAGGATAAACCTCGGGAAGTTCACTTACTTCTGTTACTATCTTATCAGAGAAATTCACTTGATTTCTCTTAATAGCATCCTCAATAATCTCTTTCTCTAAATCATTATTATAGTAGATAACAGAACGATACTGTGTCCCTCTATCTGCACCTTGTTGATTTAAAGTAGTAGGATCATGAATCACAAAAAATATATCTAACAAATCACTTAGAGTAATCAGATCACTATCATAAGTAATATCTATAACTTCAGCATAGCCACTTACCCCTGTGCATATCATCTCGTAGTTTGGATTTGGTCTATTTCCACCTGCATATCCACTCACTACACTATGCACTCCTTTTACATTTTTATAGACAGCTTCAGTACACCAAAAGCACCCACCACCAAGAACAATTCTCTCTTGTTTCATAACAATTCCTTATTTTTGAGCCATTATTACACATTGTCCTTGTAAAGTATCCTAAATATAACTTTAGATGATAGAATTAAGCATTAATACAAATAAAATATTTTATACTTGATTACTTCAAAGGGGCATATATGCATAAAACTTTTTTTAAATTTTCACTACTTCTCTCTACTCCTTTACTTTTAAACGCTGAAACTATTAACATAGTTATACCAGCAGTACCAAAGGTAACAGCCAAAGTTCCCAAAGCTGTTGAACTCAATGTTACAACTGCAGGTCAGCACAAAACAAATGATGAAATTCTCAAAGAAGTGACACAAGAAAGAGTTATTCACTTTAGTAATCATGTAGCACCTGTTCATATAGAGAAAAAAGATGATGCAAAAAAAATCATACAAGTGGGTGATATAAAAAATGGTATGGTTCCAGCATACTTACATGCACCACTTCTAACACCGACTAAAGTACAATCTATTTTAGAGGGTGCTGGTTTTAAAGTAGTCAAAATTTTTAAAGTAGATAAAAAAGGTATTGTTAATTCTGTCATCTTTACAAATGATGCTATCATCAAAATGGCTTCACAAAAAGGGCATGGTTTTGC
>Ga0256837_1002949_pt1 | contig 10052 bp, 9 predicted proteins | sample 4562384metaG_FD_185976 | JGI IMG/M metagenome (GOLD analysis project Ga0256837, IMG submission 185976) | Hydrothermal vent microbial communities from Guaymas Basin, Mexico - 4561-384 | ecosystem: Environmental > Aquatic > Marine > Hydrothermal vents | place: Mexico: Guaymas Basin | collected... | reverse complement strand
TGATTTTACTTGGAGAAGTTGGTGGTAGAGAAGAATATAAAATTATCGAAGCCATTAAAGAAGGCAAAATCACTAAACCAGTTATCGGATGGTGTATCGGTACTATTGCCAAACACTTCTCAAGCGGTGTTCAATTCGGTCACGCGGGTGCTAGTGCAAATGCTGACGAAGAAACTGCTGAAGCTAAAAATAGGGCCATGAAAGAAGCTGGAATTCACGTACCTGATAACTTTAACGATTTACCTCATGTAATTAGAGGTGTTTATGAGCAATTAAAAGGTGAGGGGGTTATTCAAGATATTGAAGAGCCAGAAGTGCCTCCTATGCCAGAAGATTACAGTAAAGCCCTCGCAGCTGGAAAAATCAGAAAACCAAGAAACTTCGTATGTACTATTTCTGATGACAGAGGAGAAGAAGCTGTATATGCCGGTATTCCAATTAGCCAAGTTGCAACTCCCGATACTGGGTATAGCATTGGTGATGTTATTACACTTCTTTGGTTCAAAAAAAGATATCCGAAATGGGCTACAGATTTTATTGAAACTGTTATTAAAACAGTTGCTGACCATGGTCCTGCCGTATCAGGTGCCCATAACGCTAAAGTTACGGCAAGAGCTGGAAAAAGCGTAGTTGAATCTCTTGTAACTGGTCTTCTTACAATCGGTCCAAGATTCGGTGGTGCGATTGACGGTGCCGCTAAATATTTTAAATATGCGCATGACAATGGAATGAGTCCAAAAGAATTTTTAGCATATATGAAAAAACAGGGTATTCCAATTCCAGGTATTGGACATAGAATTAAATCTGTAAGAAATCCTGATAAAAGAGTTGAAGGACTTAAAAAATATGCAAAAGAATTTTTCCCGGCAACTCCGCTGCTTGACTATGCTTTAGAAGTGGAAAAAGAAACAACGGCTAAAAAAGAAAATTTAATTTTAAATGTTGACGGTACTATCGGTATTTTAATGGTTGATATGTGGAGAGCGTTAGGATATTCTGAGAAAGAAATCGAAGAATTTATCGAAAGCGGTACTCTTAACGCATTCTTTATTTTAGGAAGAAGTATCGGGTTTATCGGACATATTCTTGATGAAAAAAGACTTGGAATGCCAATGTACAGACATCCTTGGGATGACATTCTTTATCAAGTTGATAAAGCGGAAGAACTTTAATCAAACGTTTTCTTCCTTCTTTTACCCTTCTTGAGCTTATTATAGTAACCGTTATTATTTCTATTTTAATCGTATCTGTTTCTTTTAGAAAAATAGACGCTTCTTTGGATATTGCGGCAAATCAGGTTATAAGAGATTTGAAAATTACCCAGCTTTTGGCTTTAAGCGAGGATATGTACGCTCCTTTTCCAAAGGACTCTTCTCAAAAAGAGATTGATAGAAGTAAATACTGGTTTAAACAGAGGTGGCAGTTTAAATTTGCGACTGATAAAGAAAACGGGATTAAACATATTATTTATTACGTATTTAGCGATAAACCGGCTAAAAGAAGCGCTAACTTTGACAGGCAGGTTATTAAAGGCTCTTTAAAACATGAACTCGCAAAAGATTTTGAGGGGAATTATATTTATGGCGGGGATACTTATATTTATAAAAGAAGTGAAATGAGAAACGTAAAATATGATTTAACTCAAAAATACGGTATTAAACGGGTAGAAATGCTTTCTTCTTATGGCAGAAAAAAAGACGGTTATATAAAAATTCTGTTTGATAATTTTGGAAAAGTGTTTTTATATGAGGGAAAAAGAGGAGATGGAAAAGATTATAATCCTATTGACAGAAAGTTATTAACTTCCGATGCAAAAATCAGACTTTGTAAAGATACAGAATGTATGGAGTGTATTCAAATAAATTTAACTCCTTTGGGATATCTTTATAAAAGCGGTTGCAAATAAGAGGAAATTATTTATCCTTTCCTCTTACATATCCTTCGATAATAAATCTAAGAGCATTAAGTTTAATGAAACCTTCGGCATCTTTTTGATTATATACGCTGTCTTCTTCAAAAGTAGCAAATTCCGGACTGAATAGAGATTTTGGAGATTTTCTTCCAACCACCTGAACATTTCCTTTATATAATTTTAGTCTAACAGTACCTTCTACGTTTTCTTGAGTGTTGTTTATAAGTTTTTGAAGAGCTTCTCTTTCAGGTGAAAACCAAAATCCGTTATAAATAAGCTCTGCATATTTAGGCATTATTTCATCTTTTAGGTGAGCTTCACCTTTATCGAGTGTAATGCTTTCAATTGCTCTGTGGGCTTTTAAAAGAATAGTGCCTCCAGGAGTTTCATAACATCCGCGGGATTTCATACCTACAAATCTGTTTTCTACAATATCAACTCTTCCAATACCATGTTTTTTTCCGTATTCGTTTAGCGTTTCAAGAATTTTTGCGGGTGTCATTGCGCTGCCGTTAATTGCTACCGCATCGCCTTTTTTAAATTCAATTTCAATATATTCCGGTTTATCCGGTGCTTTTTCAGGGGAATTTGTCCATCTCCACATATCCTCTTCCGGTTCAGCCCAAGGGTCTTCTAAAATGCCGCCTTCGTATGAAATATGAAGAAGGTTTGCATCCATTGAATATGGCGATTTTTTTCCGTGTTTTTGAATAGGAATTCCGTGTTTTTCGGCATATGCAAGGAGTTTTTCCCTTGAATTTAAATCCCACTCCCTCCAAGGAGCTATTACTTTAATATCAGGTTTTAGTGCATAATAAGCAAGCTCAAATCTTACCTGGTCGTTACCTTTTCCGGTAGCTCCGTGTGCTACGGCTTCAGCTCCAACCTGTTTTGCAATTTCAATTTGTCTTTTTGCAATTAACGGTCTTGCGATTGAAGTCCCAAGAAGATATTCGCCTTCATAAATAGCGTTTGCCCTAAACATAGGAAAGACATAATCTCTAACAAATTCTTCTCTTAAGTCTTCAATAAAAATATTTTCGGGTTTTACGCCAAGTTTCAATGCTTTTTCTCTTGCTTCTTCTACTTCTTCACCCTGACCGATGTCTGCCGTGAATGTTACAACTTCTGCATTATATTTATCTTGAAGCCATTTTAAAATAACACTTGTGTCAAGTCCGCCAGAATATGCTAAAACTACTTTCATTTCTATCCTTTTTGATGAAATTATAATATGTTTTGATATAATTTAGCAAAAAAGAAAGGACAGCTTGGATAATTTTGGCAGATGGTGTAAAATAAAGAAAAATTTAACAAAAAGAAAAGCGCCGAATTTCAATGAGCGCGATGTCTTTATGTGTTATCTTGGAAAAAATATAGGACATGAAGAAAGCGGTGATGAAAGAGGTGAAAAACCTGAATTTTTAAGAGCGATATTGGTACTTAAAAAATTTAATAACGAATATTTTCTTGGGCTTCCTCTTACCAGAAAATATAGAGAAGGAAAGTTTTATTATAATTTTGAGTTTAATGGGGAAAAATCAACGGTGCTTTTATCCCAGATAAGAGGACTTGATTCAAAACGCCTTAAATACAGAATGGGGCGTGTCAGCAGAAGCGAATTTAAAAAGATAAAATCAAAGCTTGGAGAATTAATCGGCTTTACCCCATAAGGGGAGCGCACTGAGGCGATTGTTTGAAATTATAACATATAAAGGTTAAAAGTGAGAATTGATAAGTTTTTAAATGCTGTAAACATAGTAAAACGCCGCTCAATTGCGGATGAAATGTGTAAAGAAGGCGTGGTTTTTATAAACGGTGCTAAGGCAAAGCCTGCTAAAAATGTAAAGGTTGGCGATATAATAGAAATCCACTATTTAAGCGGAGTTAAAAAATACGAGGTTTTAAAAATACCGGAAACCAAAACAATTCCGAAAACTAAAAAAGCAGAATACGTAAAGGAGATTTGATTGAGTTTTAAAGATATATTGAAAGAATATAAAAAAGAGTTTGAAAATTTAAAATCTACAAAAGATAGAAAAAGTAAAAAAAAATATAAAGAATTAAGCAAAGAAAAACAAGAAAAAATAGAAAATGAAGAGTTTAGGAAATTTGTAAAAGAGAGAGAAAAAGAAAAATTTTTATATTTTTTATTGACTTACAATCAAAAAACATTAGTAATAGATTCACCTAATAAAACAAATGAGATTAAAAAATTTTTAGGGTATGAGTGGAGCAGTGCAAAGGGAAATGAGGGAATAAAATATATTTCTAACGTAGAGATTAATGAAGAACTTGATGAAGATGAAAAAAGAACCCTTCAAAATATAAAAAGCATAAATAATATCCAAACGCCTCTATATAATCCGAAAAACTTAAATGATGAAAATAAATTAAATGTAATAATTAGAAACTTTTTAGAAGGTAAAGAGTTTAAAGTTAGCGAAGATTTGCAAAAATTTGTAAAAGTTTATAATCTAACCGATATGCTTGATATTAAAGATAGTGAATTTAATAAAGTGATTAGGTTAAAGCCAAAAGTTGAAGTGAAATTAAGTGACAAATATCAAAATATAAAACTTGGTAAAATCGTAGATAGAATAGGTGGCTTATGGGAGGGTAAAAAGCCTCCTTTTATTAAAGCAAAAGTTTTAAGAAATACCAATTTTGGAGACACTTCGAATAATATAGATTTTTCAGATGTAAAAGAATTACAAGTAGAAGAAAAACAATTTAAAAATAGAGAGTTAGAAAAAGGTGATATTATTTTAGAAAAATCGGGAGGTAGTTCCCATCAGGCAGTGGGAAGAGTTATGTATTTTGATTTGGAAGAAAAAGGATATACTTTTTCTAATTTTATGGTTAGATTGAGACTAAAAGATAAGAGATTCAATAGTAAATTTTTATTTTTACTTTTAGATTATATTTATAACCAAGGGTTTACTTTTGATATGCAAACAGGAAACAGGTATGAGTAATATAAAGAATTTGCAAATGAAAGAATATTTAAATATTTATATTCCATTAATAGATGAGGAAGTACAAGAAAAGATTATAAAAGAATATGAAGAAATAAATTTTAGTATAAATAAAAAAGAAATCCAAAAGATAAAAGAAGAAATTTTAAGGAAATATTTGTGAGAAAAGAGGAAGATATTCTTTTAAATATATTACAGGAGAATCAAAAATTTGATCTTTATGAATTACTAAAAGGTGTAAGTATTGAACTTGAATTAATCTATAGTAGTAATTATAATGCCATTTTAAAAGTGACGGATATAAACTATTTAAAAGCCCTAAAAATTTCAGATGAGGACAAAGAATTATTGATTAATATTTTAAAAGGGTTATATCCAGATATTAATATCAATACAATAGAGTTTGCTATAAATAAAAAAGTTAATTTTAGTGATTTTATTTATATTTTTGTAGATGAAGCCGGAAATATGGATTTTTCAAATAATGGCAGTAAATTTTATAGTTTTACTTTTTTAGTTAAAAAAAGACCTTTTATTATGCAGGAAGTGTTGCAGAATTATAAGTTTGATTTGTTAGAAAGAGCAGCTACTGAGAATTTGAATATTGAATTAGAATCTTTTCATGCCAGTTATGATAACAAATTTGTAAAAGATGAAGTATTTGAAATTTTAGAAAATTTACCTATGGAGAAATTTGAAGTTTATTCATTTTTGTATGAAAAACCAAAAATTTTACCTGATAAAAGAAAAGATAAAGATGAGTTTTATATTAAAAATCTTGCTTATTCTACACAAAAGCTTTTTAATTTGATTGATTTAAAGAGAAATTTTATTATCATTACTGATAATTTGCCTGTAAGACAAAATAAAAAAAAGCAGATTAAAGCTTTTAAAGAGAGTATAAAAAATTTTTTAGAAAATAAAAATATAAAAGTTCATTATAAAATATTTCATCATAATAGTTCATCAAATACGAATTTGCAAATCGTTGATTATTTTAGCTGGGCTGTTTTTAGAAAGTATGAAAGAGATGATTTCCATTATTATAATAAAATTAAAAAGTTTATAAAACATGAAGAACTTTTAACAAAAGATAGGACAAAATTATATTATTGACCTCTTCGCCTACCCTTGCGGGAGTATCCCTTGGATACTTATCAGCGAAGAGGAACCTTTATGTAATTTTATCTTTTTTATAAAAAAAAGTAAAGGCTTTAAATGATAACAAAAGAAAATTTTAAAGACGTATTAAGAAAACTTAATTTTGAAGAAAAAGATAATGTTTTTATAAAAAAATTTGAGAATTTTGAGCTAAAAGCTAATTTTAATGAAAAAAAGCTTATTTATCCTAATGAATTGAAGGTAAATGATTTAACTACATCAAATTTCTCAAAGCCGGAAAATTTTGTGGTGTTTGAGTGTATTCATAGATTGCTTAATAAGGGGTATTTACCAAAACATATTGAAATTGAACCGGAATGGAGACTCGGGCATCTTGATAAAAGCGGAAAAGCGGATATTGCTATAAAGGATAATAATAAAACGTTAGTAATAATTGAGTGTAAAACATGGGGAGCGGAATATGAAAAAGCTTTGAAATTGACTCAACTTGATGGTGGACAGATTTTTTCTTATGCGGCTAATAGTGGGGCTAAATATATAAGCCTTTATACAAGTAATGAGAATTTAGATTATAAATATTTTTTAATAAAACTTATTGATGTTGAGGAAAATTTAGATAAAAAGAAAAATTATGAAAAAGCAAGAAAAGGAGAACTTGGGGATATTGCAAAAGCTTTATTTGAAGTTTGGAGTGAAGTTTATAAAAAGGAAAATATTAAAGGACTCTTTGATGATGAGTTTAGGGCTTATGAACTTGAAAAAAATATTTTTTCTTTAAAAGATTTAAAAATTGTAAAAGAGGAAGATATAAGTGGAATTTATCATAAATTTGCTACTATTTTAAGGGCTCATAATGTAAGTGGTAGAGAAAATGCTTTTGATAAACTTGTAAATCTTTTGTTATGCAAAATAGTAGATGAAAAAGAAAATCCCGAGAATTTACAATTTTTTTGGAGAGGTTTTGCGATAGATGACCCGTTTTCATTTCAGGATAGATTACAAAAGCTTTATAAAGAAGGAATGAAAGAGTTTTTAAATGAAGATATTACTTATATTGATAATCAAGATATAGAGAAATATTTTAAATTTTTTGATATTGAAACTATAAAAGAAAAAGTAAAAGAGGCTATTAAAAAGCTAAAATTTTTTACTACAAATGATTTTGCTTTTATTGAGGTTCATAATGAAAAGCTTTTTTATCAAAATTTTGAGGTATTAAGAAAAATTGTTTTGCTTTTCCAAGATATATATTTGACAAATTCCGAAGAAAATCAATTTTTGGGAGATTTGTTTGAAGGATTTTTAGACCAAGGTATCAAACAAAACGAAGGACAATTTTTTACACCAATGCCGATAGTTAAGTTTATTGTCTCATCACTTCCTAAAAAAGAGTATCAATCTATGATAGATTATGCTTGTGGGGCGGGCGCTTTCCGGGATTTCTATTTCTATCCCATTCACTTGTATCAATCTATGATAGATTATGCTTGTGGGGCGGGGCATTTTTTAAATGAATTTGCTAAGAATTATAAACAAGCAAAAGTTGTAGGTATTGAAAAAGAGTATAGATTAAGTAAAGTAGCAAAAGTTAGCTCTTTTATGTATGGAAATGAAGTCGAGATAATTTATGATGACGCTTTAAAAAAAGATGTTGTAAAAGAAGAATTTGAAGTTTTAATTTCAAATCCTCCTTATAGTGTTAAAGGATTTTTAGAAACATTAAAAAAAGAAGACATTGAAGAATTTGAACTTTCAAAATTTGTAGATGTTAAACAATATTCTACTAATAATTCAATAGAGTGTTTTTTTGTTGAAAAAACAAAACATATATTAAAAGATAAAGGAATAGCTGCTATAATTTTGCCAATTTCTATTTTAGATAAAACAAATTCAGCTTTATATGTTAAAACAAGAGAACTTTTATTAAAATATTTTGAAATAAAAGCTATAGTAAAACTTCCAACAAACACATTTGGGAAAACAGGAACGACTACTATAATTTTATATTTGAAAAAAAGAGATTTAAAAGAGGATTTTGCGAAAAAAGCAGAGGAAATATCTAAGAAAGTTTATGATGGTAATGGGGATGTTTTAGAAAATTTTGAAGATAAAGAAGCTTTAAAAAAATATTGTGATTATTTTGGATATGATTTTGAAGAATATAAACAATTTTTAAATAATGAATTAGAAATAAGTTTAAAGGAGATTTAATGAGATGGAGTAGATTTTTTGCATATACATTAAAAGAAGCACCAAAAGACGCTGTAGTTGCTAGTCATAAATATTTAGTAAGAGGCGGATATATTAAACAGGTGGCGGCAGGAATATATGATTTTGCGCCTCTTGGGAAAATGGTGCTTGATAACATAAGAAACATTATAAAAGAAGAGATGGATAAAGCCGGAGCGCAGGAAGTAATGCTAAGTTTCGTTACACCTTATGAACTTTGGGAAGAGACAGGAAGGGCAAAAAAGTACGGGGATGAGTTACTTAGAATTGAAGACAGAAAAGGGCAAAAATTTGTGCTCTCTCCTACAAATGAAGAAAGCGTGGTTGATTTGGTAAGAGGCACAATTAAAAGCTATAAGCAGTTGCCGGTTAATTTATATCAAATTAATTTAAAATTCAGAGATGAAGCAAGACCGAGATTTGGGCTTCTTAGAGGCCGCGAATTTATTATGAAAGACGCATACTCTTTCCATGCTACAAGAGAGGATTTGGATAGAGAATTTAATCTTATGCAAGAAACTTATGAAAAGATTTTTAAAAAAATGGGGCTTGATTTTAGGGTTGTTGAGGCTGACAGCGGTGCAATAGGCGGAAGCGGAAGCCGAGAATTTATGGTGCTTGCAGATACGGGAGAAGATGATATTGTGGTATGTAGCGAATGTAACTATGCGGCGAATATCGAAGTAGCCACAAGAAAGCATGAAAAAAGAGAAAACCCTATAAAAACGGAAGTAATAGAAGAAATTTATACGCCTGGTAAAAAATCGATAGAAGAAGTGTGCGAATTTTTGGGAATTGACCCGTATTTCAGCGTAAAAGCCGTGGCTAAAAAGGCTGTTTTTGATGACGGAAAAGAAGAAATTGTAGTATTCTTCGTAAGAGGCACTGACAGCTTAGAAGAAACAAAAGCCAAAAACGCAATAGGAGCGCTTGAGCTTGTTGATGCAAGCGAAGAAGAACTTGAAAGTGCTGGGCTTGTGCCAGGATTTATAGGACCTTTCGGACTTCCAAGCAATGTAAAATATGTGATTGATGATGATTTAAGAATGGCAGAAGAGCTTGTATGCGGAGCTAATAAAAAAGATTATCATATAAAAGGTGCTGGACTTCTTGATGCAAATCTGCTTGGAAATCTGACAGTTTACAGAGACATAGCAGCAGTAAAAGAAGGGGATAAATGTCCTAAATGCGGAGCTCCTTTAAAAATTACAAAAGGTATTGAAGTTGGGCATATCTTTAAACTTGGCACCGTTTATTCCGAGCCTATGAATGCGACTTTTCTTGATGAAAACGGAAAAGCGAAGCCTTTTATTATGGGATGTTATGGCATTGGAGTCAGCCGTTTGATAGCTGCTGCTATTGAGCAAAATCACGATGATAAAGGTATTATCTGGCCAAAAGAGATAGCGCCTTTTGTTGTTGATATCATAGTAGGAGATGTTAAAAAAGAAGAGCAGTTAAGTTTTGCAGAAGAACTTTACGAAAAATTAAACGCTGCTGGTGTAAAAACCATTCTTGATGACAGGGCTGAGAGATTCGGTCCAAAAATTGCCGATTTTGAACTTGTAGGTTTTCCTGTGTGTGTAATTGTAGGTAAGAAGCTAAAAGATGGCAAAGTGGAAGTTAGGAATAGAAAAACGGGAGAGAAGTTTGAGGTAGATAAAGATATGGTTCTTGAAAAAATAATGGAGACAATTAACCGCTAAAGGAAAAAAATGTATGTTGAAACTTATACGTATGAGGATTATAAAAAATGGGAAGGGGACTGGGAGCTGATTGAAGGGGTGCCTCTTGCCATGGCGCCAAGTCCC
>Ga0256837_1002948_pt1 | contig 10062 bp, 5 predicted proteins | sample 4562384metaG_FD_185976 | JGI IMG/M metagenome (GOLD analysis project Ga0256837, IMG submission 185976) | Hydrothermal vent microbial communities from Guaymas Basin, Mexico - 4561-384 | ecosystem: Environmental > Aquatic > Marine > Hydrothermal vents | place: Mexico: Guaymas Basin | collected... | reverse complement strand
TCAAAAACAAAATTTGTTAAGTAATGAGAAAAATAGGTTCGTAGATGATATTAAAAAAAGTATGTCTAGTGGTGAAGTAGATATAGACAATGAATTTTTTAATAGCAAGCTTAAAATTCATAATGACAATATACATGAGATTAAAAAAAAAGATTATGCAAGCTATAAAGACGGCTTGAGAGATTCTAATATTTTAGATGTTTTAGATTTTATCAACAATACTTTAAGAGTTAAAGCAAAAGAATCTAAGATATTTGCCATGAAAAAAGATTTTTCTTCTCTTTGTGAAATACTTCAAAATGAATATACAAGAATAACTCAAGTTTATGTAGATTTGGTTGAAATAATGGAAGATTTTTCTGATGAATTAGAATATAAATTGATAAAAATGGAAGTAGATTTAGCTCAGCAAATTGAATTTTTAAATCTAAAAATATCTGATAGTATATCCACTAATGTATCAAAAATATACTCAAGTATCAAACCTATAAAGAAATATCTTATAAAAGATAAAAAATCACTACTTGGTACCTCTATATCAAAAGAGGAGTATCAAAGCTATTATATGCAAGAAGTAAGCCCATGTATTAGTGTTAAAAGTAGTTTACAAAGCTTATCTGATATACTAGAGTTTGTAACACAAGAGGCGAAGCAAGTTTTAAAAGCTTTTGAGAGAGAGTTAATATTATGGCAAGCTAAAAATGAAAAGCTTGTTAAAAATAGAGAAGTAGCTTCAGATGTTGAGTTTAGTACAGCAAGACAGTTTGCAGCGGGTGTTTATGAGTATATACTGAAAGATTTTAAGCAGAAATTTGATGATTTTGAGAAAAAATTACAAGCTAGATTGTATAAGTTATCTCTAAAATCAAGATTTGAATTAGCTCATGAAAAAACTATAAATCAAATCATGAACCAAATTGTAAATATGCAAAACTCTTATGAGAAAAATCCAGAAACTAGTGTCGTAAATAGCATAGATGAGAGTGAAATATTGCTTATGTTTAAAGAAAATTTAGATTTTGAGTATCTAAAAAGAGAGTTTAAAGTAGGGGATAGTTTTATAAAATCAAATGCAAATGAGTGTAAAAATGAGATGCAAGTTGTTATGAATGAGTCTATCTCAACTATACATAAAAAATTTGATGCAATTAATGATAAAGTAAAGCTTCTTGATGAGATAAAATTTAGTATAGATACAGTGTTTTAAAAGTATATTGAGGATAAAATAAGTAAATTATTTATGTAGTGGTACCAGAGAGGGGATTTGAACCCCTAAGCCCGAAGGCAGCGGATTTTGAATCCGCCGTGTATACCATTCCACCACTCTGGCAAATAGAAGTAGAATGATAGTTACTTTATGCTTAAAGTATTATTTGATAGTAAATGGTGTTGTGTCGATATGAAAATATGGAACTTTAGTTGCTTTAATTTAATTAATTATGAAGTAACGACAAATGGAGGTGTGTTATGCGTATTACATCAAGTATGTACTATAACAGTATTTACGGTAAAAACAACAATATACTTAGCAATCAGCTTTTTGATGTTAATAAGCAGATATCATCTGGACTACAAATTCAGTATGCAAAAGATGATATTACTACTTTTACAGAGACAATGAGACTTGATAATGAGATTGTTGTATTAGAACAAATCAGTCAAAGTACACAAAGTGGTTATAAACTATCAAACCAAACAGATGTTACTTTAAATGAATTTGAAGATAGTGTAAATAGAATGAGAACATTATTTCTACAAGCCGCAAATGGTACGAATAACGAAACATCTTTAGATGCTATCGCTAAAGAATTACGTGGAATTGAAGAGCATTTTAAAAATTTAGCAAACTCTTCTATAAATGGTCAGTATCTATTTTCTGGCTCAGCTGTTGATACTAAACCAATATCTGATGATGGTACATATAATGGAAATATGGAGTCTTTAAGTGCTTTTACTGGCTCTCGCACAACACAACAGTATAACCTTTCTGGTGCAGACCTGTTTTTAGGTGAAAAGAAGCTTGTGAATAGAGAAATTACAACGAATGTTGTTCAAAATAATCTTTCAGCTAAGTATTCAGATTTTACTGATGTAAATAGTGCAATTATTCCAGATACAGTTTTAAAGTCAACTGATACTATTCGTGATATGATGGGTGATATAGATAATGTTGTTGATACTGTAAACTTCAAACATTTTTTTTATATGCGTGGAACAAAAAGTGATGGTGAATCATTTGAGAAAAAAATTAGTATGCGTGATGATCAAACTATTGATAACCTCTTAACTCAAATAGGTGATCTTTATGGAAATACAGCAAATTTAAAACTTGTTAATGTTACTTTAAATAACTTTGGTGAAATAGTTATAGAAGATAAAATCAGAGGATCAAGTAGATTGGATTTTACAATGGTTGGCGCGGTTGATTATAATGCAGCAGCTGGTGGAGCAGCAGATGTTACAAACATAGATGCTTTAGATGTTGGTGAAAATAATTTTATAGAAATTATTAATCCAACAGTACCACCTGCAAATAATTTATATATAAAAGAGTTTGTCAAGTCTGGACTTACATCTGCATCTGGAGCAGCTTCAAATATTGAAGGACTAGTATATGATAGAACATTGTTCTCTAAAGATGGTCCAAAACTATCATCAAATGTTGCTCAAATAGAGAAAGATACAAATGCATTTGCCACAGCATCGACCAAGGTATCTGAAGTCTCAACAAATGGTTCTTTGGATGGTAAGACTTTTAAATTTGACGGTACTGATGTAAATGGGATAGCGTATAATGTTGATATTGATTTTTTAAATGCAGGTTCAACTTTTACAGTTGGTGGTACTACTTATGATATTTTCAATACAAATAATCCAAGAACAGCAGTAGCAGCAGATGATATGTCATATCAGCAAATGATGGATGTAATAAATATGGTTATTACTGGAAACCTACCTGCAACAGGAACTTCCTCTAGTGATTATGATACGGCTATAGAAATATCAGGTTTTTTAGGTACAACATTTTTGAGTTATGATGGAAAAATACAATTTCAAGAGATAAATACATCTGATACAAAAGCACAAATGTCTCTTTATGATTCAAATAGTGGAGATTTTTCAAATCCACCATCAGTTATGACATTTAATAATAATAATGCACTTACTATTCGTGATCCTAAAACAGACTTTTTTAAGCAAATTGATGAGATGATTTCATCTGTAGAACAGCATAATATTCTACCAGATAGCAGTACTGGAGATCCTAGAAATATTGGTATATCAAATGCAATTACAATGTTAGATGATCTTCAAGATCATATCATGAGATCACATTCACAAGTTGGTGCTCAGTCAAATGCTTTGACATCATCAATTGAAAGAACAGAAATATTAAAAATAAGTTCTCAAACTCTAAGATCATCTGTAATTGATACAGATTTAGCAGAAGCATCTTTAACTTTAGCTCAGTTAAATATAAACTATGAAGCTATGCTTTCAACTGTTGGTAAAATCACACAACTTAGTTTAGTAAACTATTTATAAAAGGCAGTTTTATTTGAGAGATACTTTATTTATTATAATTTTTGGTTTGCTGATCTACCTTGGATTTGCGACAGTTTTAGGTGGTAGTGATTTGATGGGTAGTTATGGCGCTACTTTTGCTTCATTTAATCATCTGTATTTTGGATATATTTCTTATATATATATTTTTTTATTTTTGATTCCAGTCTATAGTTTTTATAAAAATAGCTCTTTAGATATGCGTAAATTTGAACTTTTTATTACATCATTCTTAGTATTGTTTTCATCTTTATTGGCTCAAGCTATACTTGTAGATGGAGAATTTAGAGGAAAAGTAGGATCTGATTTTGTTGATTTTTTATCTCCATATATTGGTTTATTTGGTCTTTGGATATTTTGGATTATGATAACTCTTGTGTCTATTGTTATACTGCTGGATAGAGGTGCTGATGAAATTTTAAAGATTTTTTCATTGAAATTAAAAAGTATAGCCCCTGTTAGGAAAATAAAAGTTCAAAAAGAAAAAATCATAGATGAAGAAGTAGTAGCTGTTGAAGTACAAGAACTTGAACAGCTACCTTTAAATGAAAATATCACTTTCGAATCAGAGATAGATAAGCCATCTTACTTAAGACAAGAAGCTAGCACTACTATAAAAGATGAAGTGAATGAAGAAGAAAAACATAATACTATACTTGATTTAGTAGAAGATATAAAGGAGCATAAAAATACTGTAATTGTAGAAGAGTTAGAGGAAAATGCAAAGCTTTTAGCAAGTATAGAAAAAGGTAAAGTAGAAAAACCTAAAAACTTTAAGCTCCCATCAGTTGATTTTTTGCAAAAAGCACCAAAAACAGCTAAAAATATAGATGAAAGTGAGTTGGATGAAAAAATTCACTATCTTATAGAAAAACTAGCACATTTTAAAATAGATGGTGATGTGGTTCGTACTTATGCTGGTCCTGTTGTATCTACATTTGAGTTTAAACCTGCTGCAAATGTAAAAGTATCTAAGATTTTAAATCTTCAAGATGACTTAGCTATGGCTCTATCAGCGGAGACCATCCGTATCCAAGCTCCAATTCCTGGAAAAGATGTTGTAGGGATTGAGATACCAAATGAAACGGTAGATACTATTTATTTGCGTGAGATTTTAGATGATAAACTTTTTAAAGATTCATCTTCACCGCTTACAATAGTTCTTGGTAAAGATATTGTTGGCAAACCTTTTGTAACTGACCTTAAAAAACTTCCACACTTACTTATAGCAGGGACAACTGGTAGTGGTAAAAGTGTTGGTATAAATGCAATGATACTTTCACTTCTTTATAAGAATTCACCAGATCAACTTAGACTTCTTATGATAGATCCTAAGATGTTAGAGTTTTCTATGTATAATGATATCCCGCACCTTCTTACTCCAGTTATAACAAAACCAAAGCAAGCTATTGCTGCTTTAAACAATATGGTAGCAGAGATGGAGCGCCGTTATGAACTTATGGCAGAGACTCGAACAAAAAATATTGAAAATTATAATGAAAAAATTAAAAAAGATGGTGGCGAACACTTCCCTTATATAGTAGTAATTATAGATGAGTTGTCAGATCTTATGATGACTGCTGGAAAAGATGTTGAGTATTCTATCGCAAGACTTGCACAAAAATCTCGTGCATGTGGAATCCATTTGATAGTAGCAACGCAGAGACCATCTGTTGATGTTGTTACAGGTTTAATCAAAGCTAACTTACCCTCTCGTATATCTTATAGAGTAGGGCAAAAGGTTGATTCGAAAATAATTTTAGATCAAATGGGTGCTGAATCACTTCTTGGCCGTGGAGATATGCTTTTTACTCCTCCTGGTTCAACTGGACTTGTAAGACTTCATGCACCTTGGGCAACAGAAGATGAGATAGATAGGATTGTTGAGTTTATAAAAGCACAAAGAGAACCAAACTATGATAAAAGCTTTTTAGTTGAAGAGAGTGAATCTTCAGCTAGTTCTAACAAAGATTCATATGAAGAATTAGATGAGCTGTATGAAGAGGCTAGAAACGTAATACTAGGGGATAGAAAAACTTCTATATCTTACTTACAAAGAAAGCTTCAAATAGGCTATAATCGTTCAGCCAGAGTGATAGAACAGCTTGAAAACGAAGGTGTCCTTTCTGCTCCAAATGCTAAAGGTGTTAGAGAGATACTCTAATGCCAAAGCCACAACTACTTTTCACACAATATAAAAACCACTTTAACGTAAAGATTGAAAACTTAGAGCTTTTAGAAGTTTCTCAAATTCAAGAACTTCAAGAGTTTGTATCTAAGCGTAAAGGTATATTTGATTTTGAATCATACATATTTACAATAAATAAAAGATTAGAGTTTAATGACTTTATATCCCTTCTTCAATATGTTGGTATAGATGCTATCGTTAAAGAAAATATTTTAATAGTAAAGCATCAAGCTAGGGTGGAATTTGGTAAGTATAAGGGTATGCTTTACTCAGAAGTTCCAGATTCGTATCTTTTATGGTTAAAAAGCTCATACATGGGTAAAGATAGAGAGATAATAGATATAGAAATGAAAAATAGAAAATTATAGTGTTACTAATATAAACACAAATAAAACAAAAAATAGATATTGTGTTTCATAAAGTTACATCGTTTCTTTTTAGTTTTTTTATTTTGATATAATCCCGTATTAAATTAAAATACAGGATTTACTATGGCATTTTTAGATGACTATAAAGTACATACTCAAGAAAGAGCGGAACTTGGCGTTCCTCCATTAGCTTTAACTGCTGAACAAACAGCAGAGCTTGTTGAAATACTAAAAACTTCTCCAATTGCGGAGCAAGATTATGTAATGGATATTTTTGAAAATAAAATTCCTGCTGGTGTTGATGATGCTGCTTATGTAAAAGCTGCATTTTTAAATGATGTAGTTCAGGGTAAAGTTAGCTGTGATTCTATAGATGCTGTAAAAGCTTGTGAAATCTTAGGTCTTATGCTAGGTGGTTTCAATGTTACTCCACTTGTTGAAGCGCTTAAAATTGATGGTGATGTTGCAAATACTGCTGCAGAGCAACTTAAAAATACTATACTAGTTTATGATGCATTCAATGATGTAAAAACACTAATGGATGCTGGAAATGTAAAAGCTAAAGAGGTCGTTGAATCTTGGGCAAATGCTGAGTGGTTTACTAACAAGCCAGAGATGGATAAAGAGATTACTGTAACAGTATATAAAATTCCAGGTGAAACAAATACAGATGACCTTTCTCCAGCATCTGAAGCATTTACAAGAGCAGATATTCCTGTTCATGCAAACTCATTCTTAATAAATAGAATGGATAATCCACTTGATACTATGAAAGAGCTAAAAGCAAAAGGTCACCCACTTGCATATGTTGGTGATGTTGTTGGTACTGGTAGTTCAAGAAAATCAGGTATTAACTCTGTTCAATGGCATATGGGTAGAGATATTCCAGGTATTCCTAACAAAAGAACTGGTGGTATTGTAATTGGTGATATTATCGCTCCAATTTTCTTCAATACTGCAGAAGACTCAGGATGTATCCCTATTCAAGCTCCAACGCATGAGCTTAATACGGGTGATGTTATCACTGTTAAGCCATTTGACGGTACTATTGAAAAAGATGGTAAAGTTGTTTCTACTTATGAGATTGCTCCAAATACTCTTCCAGATGAGATGAGAGCGGGTGGTCGTATTCCACTTATTATTGGTAAAGGCTTGACTGCTAAAGCTAGAGAAGTTTTAGGTATGGATGCTGGTACTATTTTCATGACTCCTGCACAACCTGCTGATAATGGTAAAGGGTATACTTTAGCTCAGAAAATGGTTGGTAAAGCTTGTGGTATTGAAGGTGTTAAACCAGGTGTTTACTGTGAACCTATCGCAACAACTGTTGGTTCTCAAGATACAACTGGACCAATGACTAGAGATGAAGTTAAAGAGTTAGCTGCACTAAACTTTGGTGCTGATATGACTATGCAATCTTTCTGTCATACCGCTGCTTATCCAAAGCCTGCTGATATCAAACTACAGCATACTCTTCCAGAGTTCTGGACAAGTAGAAAAGGTTTTATCCTTCGCCCAGGTGATGGTGTTATTCACTCATGGTTAAATAGACTTTGTCTTCCTGATACTGTAGGTACTGGAGCAGATTCACATACTCGTTTCCCAATAGGTATCTCTTTTCCTGCTGGAAGTGGTCTTGTTGCATTTGCTGGTGTTACTGGTATGATGCCTCTTACTATGCCAGAGTCTGTACTTGTAAGATTTAAAGGAGAGATGCAACCAGGTATTACTCTTCGTGATATGGTAAATGCTATTCCTCATCAAGCAATTAAAGATGGTTTATTAACTGTTGAAAAAGCTGGTAAGAAAAATATCTTTGGTGGACGTGTTCTTGAAATCGAAGGTCTTGAAAATCTTAAATGTGAGCAAGCATTTGAGTTAAGTGATGCATCTGCTGAGCGTTCAGCTGCTGCTTGTACAGTTAAGCTTAATAAAGAGCCGATTATAGAGTACTTAGAGTCTAATATAGTTCTTATTGAAGAGTTAATTGCTCAGGGTTACGAAGATAAAGCTACACTACAAAGACGTGCTGATAAAATGAAAGCTTGGATTGCTAATCCTGAACTTTTAGAAGCTGATAAAGATGCAGAATATGCAGCAGTAATCGAAATTGATATGGATCAAATTAAAGAGCCTATCTTAGCTTGTCCAAATGATCCGGATGATGTTAAAACATTAACTGAAATACACGCAGCTGGTATGCGTACTGAGATTGACGAAGTATTTGTTGGTTCATGTATGACAAATATCGGACTATTCCGTGCAGCTGGTGAAATTTTAAGAGGAGAGGGTGCTGTTGCTAATAAGCTTTGGATCTGTCCTCCAACTAAGATGGATGAGAAAACTCTTCAAGAAGAGGGTTATTACTCTATATTTGGTATGGCTGGGGCTCGTACTGAGATTCCTGGTTGTTCTCTATGTATGGGTAATCAAGCTTCTGTTGCACAAAATGCATGGGTATTTTCAACTTCAACTAGAAACTTTGACAACAGACTAGGAAAAGGGAGTCAAGTTTATCTTGGTTCTGCTGAACTTGCTGCTGTTGTAGCTCTTAAAGGTATGCTGCCAACTGCTACAGAATATGCAGAAATCGTTGCAAATAAAATCAAACCAGAAATGACTGATGAGATTTATAAATACCTTAACTTCAATAAAGTTACAAAAGATGAATTAACTGCAATGGTTAAATAGAAAAAGGGCTTTGCCCTTTTTTAGTCTCTAATTACATCAAAATCTAAAGAAAACTTTGGAATAAATATATTTTTATCTATAGTTTTGTTTGTTTTTTGATTTTTAAAAACTATCTTTACATTATTTTCAAACTCATCTACATAAGATATAGATTTGATAGACTCATTTTCCATTACTATTATAAATTTTGAACTTTTATAAAAAGCTTCATAAGTATTTTTATCTATTTTTTTAGCATTTTTTATCATATTGAAAAAACTAAAATTTGATTCTAGTCTTTTTACGATAACTTGTTCTATCTCAGGCTCTACTATAGTGACTTCATATGTATTTATATATACATTTTTATTTACAGGAGTAGTATAGCTCCATAGTGCTACTTGAGGCTTAACAGCACTTACATGTCCATTGTAAGATAATACTTTGCTTTTATCATCAGTTATTGTTTGTGTAAAATCAGCTTCAAATGAGTTAATGTTACTAATAGATGCTATAAGAGAGCTCATTAGAAGAAGACTAATTGCTAAAAATTTCATATTTATCCTAGATTTTTTAAAAATTATATCTAAGCAACTGTTTACATATTGTTTAGTATGAATAATAAGTAAAATCATTTATTAATTTATGCAAATTATAATTATTACTATGCTAAAATGGGCGCAATTTAATAACTACATAACAAGGTTGGAGATGCTACAAGCATTAATGGGTAAAATTTTTGGTACTGCAAATGACCGAGAATTAAAAAAATATTTAAAAAGAGTAAATAATATAAACGCCTTAGAGAGCGAATATAACGAGTTAAGTGATGATGATTTAAAAAGTGCATTTTTAGAACTTAAAAACAGTGTTTTAAGTGAAGAAAAAACTTTAACTGATGTTTTAGAGAGATCTTTTGCTATTACAAGAGAAGCAAGTAAAAGAGTTTTAAATATGAGACATTTTGATGTTCAACTTATTGGTGGTATGGCTTTACATGAAGGTCGCATTGCTGAGATGAAAACAGGTGAAGGTAAGACACTGGTTGCTACATTAGCTATTATATTGAATGCTATGAGTGGCAAGGGTGTACACCTTGTTACTGTAAATGACTATCTTGCATCTCGTGATGGTTCTGAAATGGCTCCGCTATATGAATTTCTAGGTTTTTCAGTAGGTGTAATCTTAGAAAATATGAATGATTCTGAAGAGAAACGCGAAGCATATGCTGCAGATATCACTTATGGTACAAATAATGAATTTGGTTTTGAT
>Ga0256837_1002947_pt1 | contig 10065 bp, 10 predicted proteins | sample 4562384metaG_FD_185976 | JGI IMG/M metagenome (GOLD analysis project Ga0256837, IMG submission 185976) | Hydrothermal vent microbial communities from Guaymas Basin, Mexico - 4561-384 | ecosystem: Environmental > Aquatic > Marine > Hydrothermal vents | place: Mexico: Guaymas Basin | collected... | reverse complement strand
GTCATAATCAATGTATCAAAAGTTATCTCTCTATCACCTACTCTTAAAATATACCCTTTTTTTGCTAAATTATTATCTAATGCCACAAATCCATCTGGTAATTTCTGTTTTGTAGGTAAAACTTCTTCATTTTTTAAAGTTGCTACATCTTTATTAAAATATTTAATTTCACTATTTAACTCTTTATCTACACTAATCTCTTTATCTACAAAATGTTTTTTATCTGGCTTATAATATTCTCTTAAACTACAACCTGTAAATAAAGCAATTCCAACTATTGATGATAAAATTATTTTTTTCATTTTACTATCCCATAATGAAGTAATTCATTAGCTATTTTTGCAATATCTCTATCTTTAATTTGACTTGCAATATCTTTTGCTTTTTTGTGATTATTATTTTTTAAATAAATTCTTTCTAAATTTAATAATGCTAAATCTTTATAAACTGAATTTAAAGTCATTGTATAATTTTGAATATCTTTTATATCCCCTTTTAACATTGCAAGTTGATATTTAGCAATATTTCCTACAATTCCATTCTCTTTTGCTACAAGTTTAAGTTTTTTTATATCTTGATTTGAAGTTTGTAATAAATATAAATTAAATAATTTTGGATTTTCTTTTAATGTTTTTAAAGCTTCTTTATTATTTGGATTTTTTAATAAAGTATTATATGCAGTATTTGTTTTAATCAATTTTTGTGTTTGTAAATATCCATTTACTTCATATCCTATAACACCTACAATAATAATTACCAATAAAGCAATTAATTGATTTTTATATTTTTTTATAAATTTTTCAAGCTGAAATAATTTTAATAAAAATGATTCTTCTTGTTTAATCTCTTCTTTTATCTCTTTTACATCCATCAAAATACCTTTTTTTATTCGTATTTTACCAAATAATCTTTTATTTTAGTTACTACTTTATCTGAAATTTCTAAATTTAGCTTAATTACTTTAATATTAAAGCCAAATTGTTTTAGTTTTACATAATCTTTATATGTAGTTAAAATAGTATTTGTATCATATTTTTTTAATAACTTTTCAATTTCTTCTTTTTTATATTCATAATGGTCTATAAAAAAATAATATTTATCTGTTTTTACATATTTTAAAAGTCTCTGGGGTTTTGAAATAGCACTTATTAAGATACAATTATCACATTTAGGCACATTTACAACTCTTTTAAAGTCTATATTTTCTTTTAAAATAATATCTGCATATTTCAAAAAACTTCTTGGATATCTATATCCACCACTTGGAATACAAAATCTATTTTTTATAGGAATATCAATAACTATATTTAATTTTTTAAAAGGTTTATCAAATCCATCATCTAAAATAACAACTTTAGCTCCAATTTTTTTAGCTAATTTTATCCCCTCTTCTCTATTTTCAGATACTATCACACTTGCTTTTGTATTAAATGCAATCTCCATAGCTTCATCACCACTAACTTCTACATTTTCTAAAATTTCACCATTTTTAGAAATTAATTTGCATCCTTTGCTTTTTCTACCATATCCTCTCAAAACTACTGCAACATTTTGAAGTTTATTTGCTAATGAAATCGTAAAAGGGGTTTTGCCACTTCCACCTATTATAATATTTCCTATTGAAATAATAGGAATTTTCATATCTTTATATTTTTTTGGAAATTTAAAATAAACTATTAAACAATAAATAAAAGTAAAAGGAAGAAAAAAAAGAGAAATTATTTTTTGAAAAAAAGAGGGGTTAAAAAGATATTTTTCAATCCACATTAATTATCTTTTAAGTTGATTTACAGTTTTTAACATTTCATCACTTGTTTGAATTGTTTTTGAGTTTGCATCATATGCTCTTTGGGCTGTAATCAAATCTGTCATCTCTTCTACAAGCTGAACATTACTCATCTCTACAAATCCTTGTCTCATTTGCCCAAGTCCATTTTGTCCAGCAACTCCCTCAATAGGGTCTCCACTTGCTGTTGTATTTATATAATTATTATCCCCTAATGCATGAAGCCCTGCTGGATTTATAAAATTTGTAAGTGTAATTTGTCCTATTTGGCTAGATTGAGTTTGCCCTGCTTGAAGTACACTTACAGTCCCATCCGTCCCTATACTTACTTGCACTGCATCTGGTGGAATTACAATATTTGGCACAAGTGGATAACCATCACTTGTAACCATTTGTCCATCTGCATCTATTTTAAAACTACCATTTCTTGTATAAGCTTCAGTCCCATCTGGAAGTTGAATTTTGAAAAATCCATTTCCCGTAATTGCTAAATCTAAATTATTACCTGTTTCTTTAAAATTCCCTTGTGAAAACATTTTAGTTACAGCTGTCGGTCTAACTCCAAGTCCTACATTTATCCCTGTTGGAGAAGTTGTAGTAGCACTTGTAGAAGTCCCAGCATATTCCATAGTTTGATAAAATAAATCTGCAAATTCTGCTCTTTGTTTTTTATATCCCACAGTATTTACATTTGCAATATTATTTGAAGTTACATCTATACTTGTTTGTTGAGCTACCATTCCCGTAGCTGCACTATATAAACTTCTTAACATCTTTCTTCCTTTTATTAAGCTTAAATCATATTTTTATATATAACAAAGCAATTTTTGTTCCAAACTAAATTAAACATTCTCCATCCCCTATGCTCTATAATTTGCTAATTTCTCAATAGCATCTTTATTAATTTCATTCATTTGTGTATCCATCACTTTTTGATACATTTCAACTAATCTATTTGTATCAATCAAATCTGTCATCTCTTTTACTGCATTTATATTACTTTTTTCTACAAAACCTTGAGCGACTGCATTTTTTCCATTTTCTTGTGGTATCATATCACCAAAATCATATAAATTATCCCCAACTTTTTTAAGTTTTTTTAAATCATCAAATGAAGCAACAAAAAGAGAATTTGTCTGAAGTCCATCTTGATATAAATCACCATTTTTATCAGCTTTTAACATTTTGTTAGGTTTTACTTCTAATAAATGATAATCTTGAAAATATGTTTTTGGTAAAACTTCATATCCCTCTTTTGTAACTAAATGTCCATCTTCATTGACACTAAAACTACCATCTCTTGTAGCTCTAATCCCTTGTGGAGTTTTTACTAAAAAAAAGGCATTTTTCTTTGTAAGAGCAAAATCTAAATCATTTGATGTTTTTTGCATATTACCCAAACTAAAATTTGTATATTCTTCTACAACTTGTGGAACTTTATTTAAATCTCTATTTATAAACTTAGCAGCTTCTTTTGTATTATTTTCTAATGGTAAAATATCTCTACTTTCTTTAAACATTCTTTCAAAATCGCCGATAACAATATCATCAGCTTTATAGCCATTAGTATTTACATTGGCAAGATTATTTGATATAACATTTAATCTATTAAATTGTGTAACCATACCACCAGTTGCCACATAATAACCTGTTTGCATCTTTTAGCCTTTTTTATTAGATGTAAGCAAATTATATGCCAAACTTTTTTGGTATAATCGCGAACTTTAAATATAAAGGAGAGACAATTGTCTGAAGCAAAAAACTACAAAAATTTCCTAAAAGAAAATAAAAATCTTACAGTAACTTATGAAAAATTAGTAGATACTTTTCCTAAAGCACCTACAAAAACACAAACAAAAGATATTGTAAAACTATCTAAAGAATATAATGTTACTTTAAAAACAGCAGCAGAAGTAGCAAAACTTAAAAATATTGAAGATGCTCTTTTAAGTAAAGAAGCTCAAGAAAAAAGAAAAGAAGAACAACTAAATGCAGAAGAACTTTTAAAAGATAAAGAACTATTAGAATGGTCAAGAAGTGATAGTCCTGTTAGGATGTATCTTAGAGAAATGGGTGATATTCCACTTTTAACAAAAGAAGAAGAGATTGAACTTAGTGAAAAAATTGAACTTGGTGAAGCTATTATTTTAGATGCTATTTGTAGTGTTCCTTATTTAATAGAATTAATTTTAGATTATAAACCAGCACTTTTAAATAGAGAAAGAAGAGTAAAAGAACTTTTTAAATCATTTTCAGATGATAATGATGATGAAGATAATGATGAAAGTAAAGAAACTAAAAAACTAAAAAAAATAGATGCAAGAGAGAAAAAAATCAATGACTTATTCAAACAACTTGAAAAAGCAAAAAAAGATTGGGAAAAAGTAATTGATGAATATGATGAAGTTATTGCAAATACAGATATGGATGAGATTGAAAGAACTCATAAAATTTTAACACTTACTTATAAGAAAAAAATAGTAAAAGATAAATTACTTCAACTCGGCCCTACATCAAAACTTATAAATGAAATAGTAAAAACAATTCAAAATTCATTAAAAAGTGATGACGATTTCAAAAAAGAACTTAGAAAAAAAGAGTATAAATTACCACTTTTTAATGACCAATTAAAAGAAAACCATAAAAGAATATTAGAAAATATTACAAATCTTACAAAAGAAGATATTGCTGAAATGGTGCCAGAAGCTACAATGATAAATACTTATATGGATATTAAAAAATTAATTGAAACAAAAGAAGCAAGTAAAGATGCTTTTAATATGAGTAAAGAAAAACTTCAAATCATTTTAGAACAAATCAAAAGAGGTAAAAAAATTACTGATGAAGCAAAAAGCAAAATGGCAAGAGCAAACTTAAGACTTGTTGTAAGTATCGCTAAAAAATATACAAATAGAGGGCTTCCTTTCTTAGATTTAATCCAAGAAGGAAATATAGGTCTTATGAAAGCTATTGATAAATTTGAGCATTCAAAAGGATTTAAATTTTCAACTTATGCTACTTGGTGGATTAGACAAGCTATTTCAAGAGCTATTGCAGACCAAGCAAGAACAGTTAGAATTCCAATTCATATGATTGAATCAATCAATACAATTAATAAAATCAATAGAAAATATCTTCAAGAAACAGGAAGAGAACCTGATATTCAAACTTTAGCAAAAGAGATGAAACTAAGTGTAGAAAAAGTAAAAAACATCTTAAAAATCGCAAAAGAACCAATCTCACTTGAAACTCCAGTAGGAGAAGATGATGATGGTAAATTTGGTGATTATGTAGCAGATACTAAACTAAAAAATCCTATGGAAAATGTAATGCAAGAGGATTTTAGAAGACAAATTGATGAAGTTTTAGAGCATTTAAATGAAAGAGAAAGAGAAGTTATTAAAATGAGATTTGGACTTATGCCAGATAAATCTGAAAGAACTCTCGAAGAAATTGGACAAGAACTTAAAGTAACAAGAGAGAGGGTGCGTCAAATTGAAAGCAGTGCTATAAAAAAACTAAGACATCCAAATATTGGAAAACTTCTAAAAAAATATATGGGGATGTAATGAAATTAATAAAAAAATACTTAATCAAATTTATCCAAGATGAGCTATACAAAACAGGACTTAAAAAAGCTGTGTGTGGGCTTAGTGGTGGAATTGATAGTGCGGTAGTAGCAGTTTTAGCAAAAGAAGCCTTAGGAGATAATTTTAAGGCTATTCTTCTACCAAGCCAACACTCTTCAAGCTCATCTATCACTGATGCTTTATCTTTAGCAAAAAAATTTGATATCCAGACTGAAACAATTTCAATCGCTCCTTTACTTGAAGCTTATCCCTTAAAAGACAATTTAAGAAAAGGAAATTTTTCAGCTCGTATGAGAATGGCTATTTTATATGATAAAGCAAGTGAAATAAATGGAATGGTAATAGGTACAAGTAATAAAAGTGAATTATTACTTGGATATGGAACTATTTTTGGAGATTTAGCAAGTGCTTTTAATCCTATCGGTGATTTATATAAAAGTGAAATTTTTGAATTTGCTAAATTTTTAGGTGTAAATGAAGAAATTATCTCAAAACCACCAAGTGCTGATTTATGGGAAGGTCAAAGTGATGAAGCAGATTTAGGTTATACTTATGCTCAAATTGATGAAGTATTAAGTAAATATGTAGATGAAAGATGGACTAAAAAAGAATTACTTGAAAAATATGAAAAAGAATTAGTTGAAATGATAATTAAAAGAATTTATCAAAACCAATTTAAAAGAAAAATGCCTTTAATAGCAAAATTAAAAAATAGAACTATTACCCACGACTTTTTATATGAAAGAGATATAAAACTTTAATTTTTCTCTTTCAAAAGTTTTATAATATTTTGACTACTTCCAAATTTTAAAATTTCTCTGATTTTATTAGATTTTTTTAACCATTCATTTAAATTACTATTATTATAATCATTTATAAGTTCATCTATATTAAATTCTTGTAAATATTCTTTATGAAATTGATTTAATCCCTCTTTTTCAAAAATTATATTCGCAAGTCCTACATAATTCAATTTTACAAACATTTTAGCGATAAAATATTCCAATTTTCTAGCTTTATACATTAGCACAAATGGAGTTCCAATAATAGCAGCTTCTAGTGTAGCTGTTCCACTACAAATATATGCAAAATCAGATTTTAAAAGTGTAGAATGTGTATCATATGATACTTCAAAATCACTGATATCACCATAAATATCCATATTATTTTCATATATTTTTGGAACCACTAAAACTTTTTTAGTATCTATTTTTTTAGCTATTTTTCTAAAAATAGGCATAAGAGATTTTATTTCAGATTTTCTACTTCCTGCTAAAAAAGCAACTTGATTATATATTTTTTTATCTCTAAAAATAGTAATCTCATCTAAAAGAGGATTTCCTACATATCCTGCCCCCCAATATTCTTTCTCAAAAGGAAAAATATATGCTTTTTTATCTATATATTGATTTATAGTTTTAATTCTTCCTTTTTTCCAAGCCCATACTTTTGGTAAAATATAATAAATTATTTCAATATTTGGATTTATTTTTTTTATCTCTTTTGCAAGTGGTATATTAAAAGAAGGAGCATCAATAAGCAATACTTTATCGCAATCTTTAGAAATAAATGCAAGCTCTTTTATAGCTTCTTTTGCTTTAAAAATTTTTGGCAAAACATCAATAAAACCCATTACTGAAAATTCTTTACTTGAATAGATAGGCTCTCCAAATTTTTCATCAAAAATACCAACTATTTCAAATTGTTCTCTTTTTAAAATTTCTCCTAGATGAAGATTTGCAGATGGTTCAAGACTTGATACTAATATTTTCATCTTTTTTATCTTCTAAAAATTTATTAGCATCACAAAAAAACTCATCTTTTTTATTGTTCTTTTTTTTACTTCTTTGAAATTTAGAGCTATATTTTTTTCTATTACCAAAATTAGTTGGCATACACATATTTACTCCTTATTTACCTACACAAAAGCTACTAAACATTTTATCTAACATTTCATCATGATCATAAGGTTTTGTTATTTGTGAAATTGCATAAATTGCTTCTTGAATATTATAGCTAAACAGTTCAAGTTCTTGTATCTCAATTAATTCAAAAGAATTTATAATAGAATTATAAGCAGTTTGAACTGCATCTACTTGTCTATTAGAAATCAACATATTATCTTGATATGAGTAACTATCTAAAATTGATTCAAGTTTTTTTTCTATTTCATAGTTTTCATCTTTTTGGGTTGCTTTTATTATCTCAAAATTTGATAATACTTTTTCATCAAATTTACTTTCTAAATCTATTTTATTTAAAACAACTATTACATCTTTATCTGTATTTTGAATAATTTCTAAAATTGCTTTATCTTCTTCATCAAACTCTCTACTATTATCAAACATAGCTATTACAATATCGGCTTCATCTACAGCTTCTTTACTTTTTGCAATACCGATTTTTTCAATTTCATCATTTGTATTATCTCTAATACCTGCAGTATCTACTATTTTAATAATATGACTTCCTATAGTTATCTCTTCTTCTATAGTGTCTCTTGTTGTTCCTGCTATATTACTTACAATAGCTCTATCATAATTTAATAAATTATTTAAAAGAGAACTCTTACCTACATTTGGTTTACCAATAATTGCTACTTTATAACCATTAAACATTGCTTCTCTTTTTTTAGATGCATTTAATGATTTTTTTAATAATTCAGCAATAGCATTTAATCTATATTTTATTTGCTCAACTAAATCAAGTGGTAAATCTTCTTCTGCATAATCAATATTGACTTCTACATAAGCCATAATTTCAAGTAAATCTTCTCTAATTTTATTTACAAATTTACTCAAATCTCCTCTTAACTGTTTTGAAAGAATTTTTACACTCTCTTTTGATTTTGATTCTATTAATTTCGCTATTGCTTCTGCTTGAGCGGCATCAATCTTTCCATTTATAAAAGCTCTTTTTGAAAATTCTCCAGCTTGTGCTATTCTTGCACCAGCTTTTATCAAAGTCTCAAGAACAATTTTACTAACAGCTATACCACCATGACATTGAAACTCTACAATATCTTCACCTGTAAAAGAATTTGGTGCTTTAAAATATATAACTAAAGGAATATCTATTAATTCATTATCTAAATTATAAAATTTTGCAAGTTTTGCATACCTTGGAGTAAATGTAGTTTTTGTGAGTTTCTCAGCTATTTGTAATGCTTTATCTCCACTCATTCTTACAATAGAAATAGCCCCTGCACCATTTGCAGTGGAGATTGCTACAATTGTATCAGCCATTGTTTTTATTTAAAAAATCGTTTACTATAATATAATTTTCGCCATGTCTATTTTGTTTAATGGCTACATATTTATGTGGAAATTCACTTCTTAAAATCTCTAAAGCAATATAAACTAAAACACCATCAAATGGCTTTGTTTTTACTCTACCCTTTTCTTCTATTTCACGAATAGTTGGTTCTAAAAATTTTCTCATCATCTCTTCTTGAGACTCTAAAAAAGAAGCTATCTCAAGTCTTGTTTTATAACCATATTTTTGTGAAATCCAATTAAAAAGTAAAGTAGCAAGTGCATTATATCTATATCCCTCTTTTCCTATCAATAAAGCTGCATCATCACCATTTATTTCAAAAAGAATTGTATCATTATCATACATTTTTACTTCTATTTTATCAATATTAAAACAACTTAAATCAAAAAGTTCATTAACTTCTTTTTTTGCTATTTCAATAACATCATGTATAGATAATTCTTTAATCTCTTTTTCTTCGATTTGTTCTTGAGATGATTGTTTAGGCTCAATAGAAATACTCTCTTCTACTTCGATAATTGCAGGTTTAGAAAAAAGGCCAAAAAAACCTTTTGTAGGATTTTGAATGATTGTTACTTTTAATTCAGATATAGATTTATCAAAAAATTCACTCGCTTTTGTATAAGCATTTTCTAATGTTTTAGCTTCAAATTTCATTTCTTATCTTCCTTTGGAGGATTTTTTATAATCAATCCTTTTGCTTCCATACTTTTATTGATAATAAATTGTTGAATAAAAGATAGAATATTATTTACAGTCCAATAAAGAACTAAACCAGCTGAGAATGTAGCCATAAAGAATGTAAATATTACTGGTAAAAATTTAAATATTTTTTCTTGCATTGGGTCGGTAAAATTATTTGGTGTAATTACTTGATGTGCATACATTGTTACACCCATTAAAACTGGTAATATAAAATATGGATCCATTTGACTTAAATCATTTATCCATAAAAATGAAGCACCTTTTAACTCAATCGCATTTACTAATACCCTATAAATTGCAAAGAAAATAGGAATTTGTAAAAGCATAGGTAAACATCCACCAAGTGGATTTACTTTTTCTTTTTTGTAAAGTTCCATCGTTTTCATTTGGAATTTTCTTGGGTCTTTACCATATTTTTCTTTTAATTCTTTCATTTTAGGTGCAAGTATTTTCATTTTATACATACTTGCCATTCCCTTATATGTAAGAGGGAAAAGAATAATTCTCACTAATACAACAAATAAAATAATAGCAAGTCCCCAGTTTTTAGTAACTTCATAAAATTTATATAATAAAGCAAACATAGGTTTTGCCATAAATGTCATAATTCCATATTCTACTACTTTTGTAAGTTCTGGATTTATACTATCAAGTAATTTTACATATTTTGGACCAATATATCCATTTAAAGATAAATTTTGTTTTCCT
>Ga0256837_1002946_pt1 | contig 10068 bp, 8 predicted proteins | sample 4562384metaG_FD_185976 | JGI IMG/M metagenome (GOLD analysis project Ga0256837, IMG submission 185976) | Hydrothermal vent microbial communities from Guaymas Basin, Mexico - 4561-384 | ecosystem: Environmental > Aquatic > Marine > Hydrothermal vents | place: Mexico: Guaymas Basin | collected... | reverse complement strand
CAAGAAAAACTTTTAAAAACTCAAATATAAAATATTTTGGCCCATACTCTGTTGGTGCTAGAGATATACTAGATTCTATATATGAAGTTTGTAAGTTGGTTCAAAAAAAGAGTTGTTTAAATGGTAAAAAGTCTTGTTTATACTACCAAATGGATAGATGTCTAGCCCCTTGTGAGTTTAATATTGATAGTGAAGTTTATAAAAAAGAGGTTGATTTAGCTACTAAACTTATAAAAGATAAAAAGGTACTTTTAAAAATTTTGTATGAAAAGATGGAGTTTTACTCTGAAGCGTTGAGGTTTGAAGAGGCTATGGAGATTCGTGACAGATGCGAGAGAATCTCCCGTTCAGAGATAAAAAGTGCTATTGACTTCGCAACGGGTGAAAATTACGATATTTTTGTTTTAGAAAATAGTGAGAGTAGAGCAGTTGTAGTTAGGTTGTTTATGAGAGATGGTAAAATAATTTCATCTACACATAACTACATACAACTAAATGATGGTTATGATGAAGATGAGCTTTATAAACGGGTTTTAATGGAGTTTTATAGTGTTGAGAAACCACCAATTATAGCTCCAATTTTAGTTATGAAAGAGTTTAGAGATATAGAGATAGTGAGTGAACATTTAACTGCTTTATTTGAGAAAAAAGCTCAAATTTTAGTTCCAAAAATAGGGAAGAAAAAAGAGTTAATTGAGTTAGCCTCTTTAAATGCTAAAGAGTTGTTAAAAAAAGACAAACTAGATGTTAATCATAAAATAAACCAAGAGTTAAAAGAGCTTTTATCTTTAGAAAAGATTCCAAATAGGGTTGAAGTTTTTGATAACTCTCACATATCAGGTATGGCAACTGTTGGGGCTATGGCAGTTTATGATAATGGTAGATTTGATAAAAAAAGTTACAGAACTTACCATCTTGAAGCAAAAGATGAGTATGCTCAAATGAGAGAAACTTTGATGAGAAGGGTTGAGAGTTTTAGTAAAAATTCACCACCAGATTTGTGGGTTATAGATGGTGGAAGTACACTTTTAAAGTTAGCTATTGAGATAATAGAATCGTATGGAATCTCTTTAGATATTATAGCAATATCCAAAGAGAAAATAGATGCTAAAACTCATAGAGCAAAAGGTAAAGCAAACGATATTTTATACACAAAAGATGATATTTTTAGGTTGAAAAATAGTGATAAAAGGTTACACCTTGTTCAGAATCTAAGAGATGAAGCTCATAGATGTGCCATAACTTTTCATAAAAAAACAAAACTAAAACTAGATAAAGAGAGTAATTTACTAAGTTTAAAAGGTATCTCTGAAGCAAAAATAAAAAAACTTTTAAACCATTTTGGAACATTTGAAGCTATAAAAAATTTATCTGAAGTGGAGATAAGTTCTATATTAAGTAAAAAAGACGCAAAAGTAATTAAATCTACTTATAAATAAGTTTTTATTTAGTCAATTATGATATATTGTTCATATTGTAAAAATATTATTATTTATGAGGGTAATTTATGAGTAAGATAGTGCCTATAGATGAAGAGTATAGTTTCGGTGATAAAGTTATAATAACTCAAACAGATGGTTCTGGTGTTATAACATTTGCCAATAGATTGTTTTGTGAAGTATCTGGTTACTCTTATGATGAGTTAATTGGGCAACCGCATAATATTTTAAGACATCCAGATATGCCAAAAATTGTTTTTGAAAAAGTATGGAAAACAATCTCTTCTGGTCAAACATGGAATGGGATAATAAAAAATTTAAGAAGTGATGGGCAGTATTATTGGGTAAATGCTGAAATATTACCTATTATTGATGATGAACATAATATTACTGGTTATATTTCTGTAAGAAAACAAGCTTCACATAAAGATATAAAAGAGAGTCAAGAGCTTTATGAGAAAATGCTTCTTGACCAAGAATAGGAAAAATAATGCTTATCTATAATCATAAAAAAGAATTTATTGGTATTAATGAAAGTGACTTACACTCTTTAGGTTTAGAAAACATGGCTCAGTTGGAAGCGCTTGTAGATGATTTTGCAGACTGTTTTGTAAAAACACCAGGACATGTTCATAATTTTGTTCATGTTAGTTGGATAGACTTTGTAAGATGTGCTGAACCAACAGATAAACCGAGAGCAATTATAAATATACGAGATGTAAATTATACATGTATTTTAGATGTCGAGATAGCTTACTTTAAAGAGAATCCTACTGAACAAACATATTTAGTTCACCTTCAGAATCTTAGTCAAATGGGTGAAAATGAAAAGATAAATAGTGCTAAATTTAAAACACCAAATATTCCTGTTAAAAAAGAGGTTAAACCTAAGCCTCAAAAAACAGTTGAGCCACTTTTAGATGTTAAAAGTGAAGAACCTTTAATGGAAGCAAAAGAAGAAAAATTAGATGATAGTATAAATCTTGATTTAGATGATATGTTTAGTAAAAAAGTAACAGAAAAGAAAGAGTTAAAACCTATTATATTAGAAGATAAATTAGACTTAGACCTTGATTTAGATTTATCTCTTGACCTTGAAGAAGATTTAACACCAGTAAAAAAAGTTGAAGAGCTTAAGGTTGAAAAAACTATAGAACCAAAGAAAACTATTGAGAAAAAAATAGAACAGATTAAAAGACCTATCCAAAAAGCTAAAATTAAAATTAAACCGAAGCCTATTGTTAAAAAAATGAGTAAGGTAGCAGAAGAATATGCTAAAAGTACATATAAATTTGACCCACAATTAGCATCTGATGAATTAGGCTTACCAGTTGATTTAATAGAAGAATTTATAGAAGATTTTGTAGCTCAAGCATTAGAATTCAAAGATGGTTTATATAGTTCAATAGCTGAAAGAGATTTAGATACTATTAAAAGTCAATCTCACAAACTAAAAGGTGTGGCAGCTAACTTAAGAATTGAAGATGCTTTAGAAGTCTTAACTACTGCTAACCATTCTGAAGATTTTGTTGAAATTCAAGATAATTTAGATGTTTTATATAAAATAATAGCTAAGTTGAATGGTGAAGAGATTGAAGATGAAATTATGATGGAAGAACCTATTGAAGAGAATAGTTTAGAATTAGATTTTCAAGAGGAGACTACAAATGAAGATTCTCTTGAATTAACTTTAAATTTAGATGAAGATAATCATAGTTCAGATGATTCTTTAGAATTAAATTTAGATGAAGAAGAAACATTAGAATTAGATTTAAATCTTGAAGAAAATAACATAAAAAATGAAGATTCTTTAGATTTAGATTTAAATGAAGATAGTGTTGACAACATAGAATCCTTAGAGTTAGACTTAAATTTAGATGAAAATAATAATGATGATACGGAGTTAGATTCTTTAGAATTAAATTTAGATATTGAAGAAGATAAACCATTAGAATTAAATCTTGATGATAATAAAAATATAGAACCTTTAGAGTTGAACTTAGATATAGAAGATGAACCATTAGAATTGGATTTAAAACTTGATACGGAGGAAGATAACTCTACTATAGAATCTTTAGAATTAGATATAGAAGAACCTTTAGAACTAAATTTAATTGAAGAAGAATTTGAAAATAATGATATTGTAGTAACATATAATAAAGCTACTGCGTTTAGGGAAATAGGAATTCCTGAAGATATGTTTGAAGAGTTATTTACTGATTATTTAGAAGATGCTAAATCTATTTTAGGCAAATTAATAGATGCTGTTGATTCTAACGAAACTGAAAAACTGAAAGCTGAAGCAATAAAACTTAAAGGGATGAGTGATAACATGAGAGTATTAGATTTGAAATCAGATATAGATACTCTTATAAATATGGATGATAATGAGATGGCTAAAAAAGCTGTTAAAAACATAGAAAAGTTTCTTTTGGAACTTTCAAAATAGGAGATTAGCAGATGAAATTTGGTTTAAAAAATAGACTTAAATTAATTAGTTTATTACCAATTATTATATTATTTAGCATAACAAGTTATTTTGCTTATGAAAAATATACAAGTTATACAACGGCTGAAATATTAAAAAATAAACTAAGTGAGAATCGAAGTTTAAATGATTTAATTGGTAGTATCTCTAGAGAAAGAGGGATGACAGTTATCTACCTTGGTAACTCATCTCAAAATACATTGAAATCACTTAAACAACAGAGAAAAATTGTTGATGAAAAATTTAAGGTATACAAAGAAAATGGTGGTTCAGAACCTAAAATTATTAATGGTTTAAAAAGTATTTATAAGGCTAGAAAGCTTGTTAATGCTCATGATGGTGATTTTGAATCTATTTTTAAAGAAGTTTATAATAAAGTTCAAATTGATGCTGTTTCAACAATAGAAACTATGACAAGTGAACAAACAGATGCTAATATTAATGAGTTAGCATCTGTTTTTACCTCTATTATTAGGTCAAGAGAATTAACAGCTCAAGAGCGTGGTTTTGTGTCTTTTGCTCTTGCTAAAAAAGAAAAATTCACTAAAGAAGAGTTAAATAAATGGGTTGAACTTATTTCTAAATCTGGAATTACATCTTACGATACTCTTCACAATAAAAATGTTGTAATAAAATTAGATAATATTATAAAAAATGAAGATTCTCAAGAGTTGTTTGATGATATTGACTATGAAAGAACAGTTATTATATCTGCAGCAGATAGTGGAGAATACGATACAACTTCAGCACTTTGGTTTACAATGTTATCTGAAAAAATTAGTGTTTTATCTGATATGGAAAATGTACTCCTTACAGCGATGGAAGATAGAGCTAATGAGGTTCAAGAGGAGATGCTTAATCTTCTAATTATCTCTTTATCTATTTGGTTAGTATCTATTATATTGGCTATTTTAGGTTTCTTTGTTTCTAATGAAATCTCTAAAAACTCTAAAAATCTTGAAAATATTCTTAAAAATGTTGCTTTTGATACAAGAGATTCACATGGTCATGAGATAGATATTAATCTTGATAGTTCAGATGGTACACAAGAAGCATATAATCTTCTTAATACAATCATTGAACAAACAAGGGAAGATAAAAATAGTGCGCAAGAAGCGAGTGAAGCTAAATCTATGTTCCTTGCCAATATGTCACATGAAATTAGAACTCCATTAAATGGTATTGTTGGATTTACAGAACTTTTAAAAGATACTGGTTTAGAGGAAGAACAAGGTGAATTTGTTGATATTATTGAGAAATCTTCAGAGAATCTTCTTGAGATTATAAATAATATTCTTGACCTTTCAAAAATTGAGAGTAATAAACTAGAGATAGAAGATATTATATTTAACCCAATAGCAGAGTTTGAAAGTGCTGTTGATGTATATGCTGTAAGAGCTAGTGAAAAACATATTGATTTAGGTTGTTTTATTGACCCTGCTTTAGAATTCCCATTAAAAGGGGACCCTACTAAACTTAAAGAGGTTATTATTAACTTACTTTCTAATGCTGTTAAATTTACAAGTAGTTCAGGTGCTATTAATGTAAATATACGAAAAGAGGAATTTAATCAATCTGGAATCACTAGGATTAAGTTTGAGATTCAAGATAGTGGTATTGGTGTAACAAGTGAACAAAAATCTAAGATTTTTGAAGCATTTTCACAGGCAGATACTTCTATTACCCGTAAATATGGTGGTACTGGTCTTGGTTTAACAATTTCTAGTAACTTTATTGAGCTTATGGGTGGGCAGTTAGATTTACATAGTGAACCAGGTGAGGGAACAACATTTTTCTTTACTGTCGATTTTGAAGAGGCTGAAACACATTTAGATTCTATGGAAGGTGCTTTTTCAGATACAAATGTTCTTGTACTGAAAAATCCACATAAGAGTAAAGAACAAGATTCTAATCTTATTGAATATTTAGATTATTATGGTGTTTTATCTACAAGTTATGAAAATATTGGTGAAGTAAAAACACTACTAACAGAAAATAATTATGATTTAATATTTGTAGATTATGAATATTGTGCTCATGATGTTCTTTCTGAGTATAATCAATTTTCTCAAGGTTTAGTTGTATTAACAAAAGCTTTAAATATGAGAACATTAGATACTTTAGATGTAAATATATTTAAAACATTATATGAACCTTTAAATAGTACAAAATTAAGACAACTATTGTTAAATGCTGAAAATGAGATAGATACAACAACAGTTGTTTCAAATAGTGAAACACATATTTCTCCTGTAAAAAAAGAGATTAAGAAAAAATATGATATTAATAAATCTAAATTTTTGGCAAATGTTTTAGTAGCAGAAGACAATATAATTAACCAAAAACTTATAAAAAGAACATTGGAAGATTTAGGTTTAACTATTACTGTTGCTTCAAATGGTTTAGAAGCTTTTCAAAAAAGAAAAGATGGTAATTATGATTTGATTTTTATGGATATTCAGATGCCATTACTAGATGGTATTGAAGCTACAAAAGAGATTTTAGAATATGAAGCTGATTTTGACCAAAAACATATTCCTATTTTAGCTTTAACTGCTAATGCTTTAAAAGGTGATAGAGAAAGATTCTTAGCTGCTGGACTTGATGAGTATACTACAAAACCTCTTGTTCGTACAGAAATTATTACACTTCTAAATATTTACCTTTCTGATTTTATTGTTGACAATGATGAATTAGAAGAGATGAAAAAAGAGAAAATAATTAGTCAAGAAGTTGTTTCTGTATCTGACGAAGTGAAAGTTCATGAAATTGAGGAAGTAATAAATAGTAATGAGGAAACAACAGATATAATTGTTGAAGATTTAAAACTTGATGAAGAAAAAATAGAAGAGATTGAATCTGTAAATGTAGAATCTGAAGCTCCTGAAATAGAAGAGTTGAACTTTGATATTTTATCTACTTCTACTGATAATGATGAAAAAATTGTAGTTGAGACTAATACAGAGACAGTTATTTATAAAGCAGATGTTTTAATAGCTAAAAAAAGTTCTTTTGAGATAAAAATGTTTTCTAAAATCATATCTTCTCTTGGATTCTCTTTTGATACAGCTAGTAATTATGAAGAGTTATTAGATTTAATTGAGTTAAACAGTTATAAAACAATATTGTTCGATAAAGGTATTCCTGAACTTGATTTAGTTGAATTATCGACTAAAGTGGAAGAGTTAAGTAATGTTACACAACTAAAAAGTAATTTAATTTTAATGGCTGATAGTTCAGAAGATAAGACAGAAAGTTCTAAATATGTTCAAGAGATTATTAGTAATGGTGTAAACTCAGACGTATTAAGATTGGTTATAGAAAAATTTATATAAAAAAGGGAAATTTTGAAAAAAGATAATTTAGTAATATTGGCAGTAGATGATGATATGATTAATTTAAAACTACTAAAGTCAATGTTAAAAAAAGTTGACAGTGTTGGTGAAGTTATTGAAGCTATGAATGGTTCAGATGCGATAGGACACTTAAAAGCTAGAGATGATATTGATATGGTTTTACTTGATATTATTATGCCAATTATGGGTGGTTTAGAGATGTTGAAAGTGGTTCGTGCCGATACAAATCTTCGTCAAATTCCTATAATTGTTTTAACAACAGATGAGACTAAAAAAGGGGAAGCTTTAGAACTTGGAGCAAATGGTTTTTTAATGAAACCAGTAAGAAGTGCTGACCTAGTTCAAAAAATGAGTTCATTAATGATATAAAAAAGTTAAGTTTAGTTTGATTTAATTCAAACTAAACTTTTCAACTTCTGCTACAAATCTATCTACAAGTTTATCTTCATCTAAATTAGCAACAACTTCACCTTTTACCATTATAAGACCTTTACCCTTACCATAAGCTATTGCTACATCAGCATGAGCAGCTTCACCAATGGCATTTACAATACATCCCATAACAGAAACATTTAATGGTGTTTTTATGTGAGCTGTTCTCTTTTCTATCTCAGCTACGGCACTAACTAAGTCTGCTTCGATTCTTCCACAAGTTGGACAAGAGATAATGTTAAGTCCGTCTGGCATAACACCACTATCTTTTAATATAGCTCTTGCTACATTTATCTCCTCTTCTAACTCACCTGTAATGCTAACTCTCATAGTATCACCGATTCCATCAAGTAAAAGAGAACCTAAACCAATAGAACTTTTAACAGTAGCGTGAAATAATGTTCCAGCTTCTGTAACTCCTAGATGAAAAGGGTACGAGTTTTTTGGTCGTAACATTCTGTAAGCATCAACTGTTCTTTGAACATCACTAGCTTTTAGAGAGATTTTAATATCATCAAATCCTAAATCTTCTAAATACTTTATATTGTACTCAGCAGAAGCTACCATAGCCTCGGCAGTTTGTCCATACTTATTTAGAAACTCTTTTTCCAAACTACCAGCATTTACACCAATTCTTATAGGGATGTTTCTATTTTGACAAGCCTTAACAACCTCTGCTACTTTCTCTTTAGAACCAATATTACCCGGATTGATTCGAATACAATCAACAACTTCAGAAGCTATAAGAGCAAGTTTATGGTTAAAGTGGATATCTGCTACTAGAGGCAGTTCTATCTGCTCTTTAATGCTTTTTAGAGCATTAGCATCATCAACATCAACAACAGCACATCTTACAATATCACAACCAGCAAAATGAAGTCTTTTTATCTGAGCAACAGTTGCCTCAACATCACGAGTGTTAGTATAAGTCATAGACTGTGTACTAATAGGGGAATCCCCACCAACTGCTACATCACCAACATATATTTTTTTTGTTTTTATTCTATTTGTCATAAAATTATTTTAGCTTGTTTGTTATAAGAGGGGGCTTTATAGGTAGTAAATTATTTTTTAAAAGATTCTTAACATTAATTTCTAAAATGCAATAAAGGCATAGAATAGAGTGGTTTTTAAATAGGGTTCGTCCTAAGTATTCTATACAAAAGTATAGTAATGTTTTGGGGTATAATGGTGGGATGGAAAAGATAGAAAAGAAAATAATAACAAATTTTGAAAATGTAAAATATGATATTTATACTAAATTTGGGGATTTGTGGGAGTTAGATGGTAGTTTTGAAAGGCACATTGAAAAAAGAATAACATTAGGTCATATTGATGATAGGGATGATTATATTGTCAAAACTTTGGATTGTTTAGCTAATTCAGATAATTTTATATTTGCTGAACATAAAAATAGCTGGGATAATATATGCTATAATAAGTCAAAGTCTTGGGCTGTTATTTTTAATGAAAATGGTAAGATAATGACGAGTTATAAGATAAAAATTGGTAGTAAATCATTTTTTCAGGCTCAAATAGCTATAAAAGCTAAAATAAAAAAAGGGATAACAGATGAAAAATTTAGAAGATATTTTAACAGATTACGAAGTTGATATAAAATTTTGGTCTAGTGATTTTGGAGAGGGTTTTTTATTTTTAGGTACTAGAGAGCAACTTATACCTTATGAAGCTGATGAAAGAGTACAAGAACTGGATAAGTTAGCTTTAAAAGTGATAGAAAAAGATAAAAGTAAGGGTAGTGATAAATTATTTTTAAATGAATTGAAACATATAATTTTAAATGCTCATTACCATCATAAGGTCGCATAAAAATTGTAGGTAGTTTCAGAGAAGATGAGTTATGGAAAATAACAAAACTAAAAGAAAAGTTATAGCTCCAAATTTTGGGAAACACCCTAAATTAGCATTAAAACTTTTAGAAGATGAAAAAAAAGCAAGAGAAGCTATGAGAAAGAAACACGAAAAAAGTGAAGAAATTATATTACCAAAATATGTAAAAGATATAATGGATGAAGTAGCCTAAAAGCTACTCCTACTTAACATTAACCACCTTACCTACATCTTCCAATTCATTCTGAATAGCATCAAAAGTATTTATCTCTGTATTAAGAGAGGTGGAATGAGTTAAAATTTAAAACTAACATTAGTGTAAAGGTATCTACCTGGTTCGTTCATTAACATAACATCATCACTACCATCTACTACTGTTATAAGTGTTAAGTCAGCATAACTGTTGTTCACTATGTATGTTTTATCAAAAAGGTTATTTACACCTAGTGTAAAGTCAAATTTTTTGTTTACAGCGTGTTTTAGTTTTAGATTTACAACTGCC
>Ga0256837_1002945_pt1 | contig 10072 bp, 9 predicted proteins | sample 4562384metaG_FD_185976 | JGI IMG/M metagenome (GOLD analysis project Ga0256837, IMG submission 185976) | Hydrothermal vent microbial communities from Guaymas Basin, Mexico - 4561-384 | ecosystem: Environmental > Aquatic > Marine > Hydrothermal vents | place: Mexico: Guaymas Basin | collected... | reverse complement strand
GAGTACCATTAAAGCTTTCAACCTCTTTAACTGCCTGAAGAAAAGCACTAACACCACTTTTCATATCTTGTGTTCCACGACCAAAAATATAGCCATCTTTTTCAATAGCTTCATACGGGTTACAATTCCAACCATCTCCAGCAGGAACAACATCAACATGACCAGCAAAACAAAGATGATCCCCATCTCCAAATTTTTTGTAGATGAAAAGATTCTTAACATCTTCAACATCTACTCTAATAGCTGTAAACTCTGGTAGATAGTTCTCAACAAAATCTAGTAAACCACCATCATCAGGTGTTTCACTTTTTTGTGAAACCATATACTTAAAAAGTTCTATTATCTCCACTATTAATTCTCAGGATTCGCATAAAAAACATAAGGTGTTGAGTAGTTACTAACTTCAAAATATATTTTTTTCTCACCATTATCAACTTTATAATTAAAGTTTTTATCTAAATACCCATAAGCATAACGGTAGTTTCTACTCTCACTACCATCTGTACTTGTTGCTGTTGTAAGTTTATCTATCTTAATAAATCTCTGAACAAGTTTTTCACCCATATAGATGTCTAACACACCATTTGTACCTGTCCAATTTTGGATACCACGACTAAACTTATTTTGTGTCTCTTGAGTACAACCACTAAACATTAAGACTAAAGCAGATGTTGCTATTAAAACTATTTTTTTCATTTTTAAATCCTTTGACATAATTATACATAATTTTCAGCTATAATTTTTTCAAAAATTTAAGGATTCTTAATGCAGTTTATTAAAAAACTATTTTCCCCAATCACATTTACCTTACAGTTAATTCAAAATAATTTTAAGGCTATGCTATTTTTACTTTTACTATTTCTTCTTTTCGCACCAAAAAGTGAAAAAGATTTAATTAGTAATAACCTTCAGACCATAGCTCTAACTGGAGCAATTATGGAGGTTTCAGAGGTTTTAACACAGATAGAAGATACTCAAAGTAACGATTCTATTAAAGGTGTTTTGTTTGTTGTAGATTCCCCTGGTGGAGCAGTCGCACCATCTGTTGAGATAGCTTATGCTATAAAAAGATTAAAAACAATAAAACCTGTTGTTGTTTATGCTAAAGGGACAATAGCTAGTGGAAGTTACTATGCTAGTATCTGGGCAGATAGAATCATAGCAAATCCTGGTTCTATGGTTGGAAGTATTGGTGTAATTATGGAGGGTGCTAACCTTAGTGAACTTATGAGTAAGATAGGTATTAAAACACAAACTGTTCAGGCTGGTAGATACAAAAAAGTTGGAACTTCAGATAGAGAGTGGAGTAACTTAGAGATAACAGAACTAAACAAAGTTATACACGGAACTTACGATATGTTTACAAAAGATGTCGCAGATGCTCGTAAATTGGACTATAAAAAAAGGGAGATTTATGCTGATGCTCACATATTTACAGCTCAACAAGCTAAAGATGTTGGGCTTATAGATAGAGTTGGTGTTATGTATGATGCTAAAGATGAGTTAGTAAAATTAAGTAAAGTAGAGAATCCTGTTTGGAATAAAGAGGATAAGTTTGATAAACTGATTAAAAAGCTTTCAGCTACAACAGCCACTACACTTTACACATATTTACCAGAATTAGTTTTAAAATAGGAAAGAGAAAATGGAAGAGATAAAACCAATATATCTAAAAGATTATAAAAAACCTGAGTTTAAAATAGAGAGTTGTGATTTAACTTTTGATTTGTATGAAGATTATACAACTGTAACCAATAGTATGAAGTTTATAAAACAAGATTCAACTATAAAAAATCTTGAATTACATAGTGTTGATTTGGAGTTAATTGAGTTATGGTTAAATGACTTAAAACTAACAGATTCTCGTTACATTATAGAGGAGGAATCTTTAACTATTTTAAATGTTCCCGATTCTTTTACTATTAAAGTTATTAACAAAATATACCCTGACAAAAATACAGAGCTTGAGGGTTTATACAAATCTGGCACAATCTTTTGTACACAAAATGAACCTGAGGGTTTTAGAAGAATCACACCATATCTTGATAGACCAGATGTTATGACTGTATTTACAACAACAGTTATAGCAGATAAAAAAAATTATCCTATACTATTAAGTAACGGAAATAAAACAAATTGTTACGATTCTTTTAACGATAGACACGGTGTAACTTGGCACGACCCACATCCAAAACCATCTTATCTTTTTGCTCTTGTAGCTGGTGACTTAGGGTTTATAACTGATGAGTTTACTACAAAAAGTGGTGATAATATAGAGCTAAATATATATTGTGATAAAGGGAATGAACATAAATGTACCCATGCTATGAGTTCACTTAAAAAGTCTATGGTTTGGGATGAAGAGAATTATGGGAGAGAGTATGATTTAGATATATACAACATTGTAGCCGTAGATTCTTTCAATATGGGTGCTATGGAAAATAAAGGGTTAAATATTTTTAACTCACACTATGTTTTAGCAGATGAGGATAGTGCTACTGATGTTAACTTTATGGGGATAGAAGCTGTAATAGCTCACGAGTATTTTCATAACTGGACTGGAAATAGAATCACTTGTAGAGATTGGTTTCAACTTACACTAAAAGAGGGTTTAACAGTTTTTCGTGACCAATCTTTTTCAGCAGACTTAAACTCTAGTGAAGTTCAAAGAATCGAAGATGTAAAAGCTTTAAGGGAAAGACAGTTTGTTGAAGATGCTTCACCAACTTCACACCCAATTCAACCTAAATCTTACATATCTATGAATAATTTCTACACAGCAACTGTTTATGAAAAAGGTGCTGAAGTTATAAGAATGTTACATACACTTTTAGGAAAAGAGAAGTATAGAGAAGCAACAGACCTATATTTTAAAACTTTTGATGGTAAAGCAGTAACAACAGATGATTTTCTTTGGTGTATGGGTGAAGTTAGTCAAATTGACCTAACTCAATTTAAAAGATGGTATGACCAAAATGGAACACCAACTTTAGAGGTGAGTGAAAGTTATGAGAACGGTTGTTATAAACTAAATCTAAAACAGATAGTTCCAGATTCTATAGATTCTAAAAAACAAAACCCTTATTTCTTTCCACTTAAAATAGCACTACTAAACCAAAATGGTGATGAGATTCTAAGTGAAACAATTATAGTTTCAAAAGAGCAAGAGGAGTTTGTGTATGATGTAGAGAGTAAACCTATATTATCTATAAATAGAGATTTTTCTGCTCCTATTATTGTAAAGCAGGAACAAGATAACTTTCCATTCTTAATGAAACACGATTCTAATAGCTTTGTAAGATACGAATCAGCTCAATCTTTTAGTATTAAAACTTTAGAGAGTATGATGAACGGTGAAGATATAGATAGTGGGTATGTAGAGGCTTACGGCTCATTACTAGAGCTTGATGTTGATTTGTCATATAAATCTTTATTGTTAGAGCTTCCAACTATTTCAACTCTATTTCAAAGAATGGAAGTTGTAGATTTTGAGCCTATATATGAAGCTAAAGATAAACTAGAGAAATATTTAGCGACAACTTTTAAAGATAAACTACTAGATATATATAATAAGAATCATAATCCTTTATCTAAAGAGATAGATTCTTATAATATCTCAAAAAGAGCTATAAAGAATCGTTGTTTAAAACTTCTATCTTCACTAGAAAGTGATGAAATTCTTGAGATGGCAAAAAAACAATATAAAGAATCTTTAACAATGACAGATAGAGTTGTTTCTTTAGATATTTTGGAAAATATATCTAAAGATTCTAAAAATGAGTTTGAAGATTTTTATACTAAGTATAAAGACAACACTTTAGTTATGAACAAATACTTCTCTATTTTAGCATCATCAAATAGAGATGGTTTACTAACAAGGGTAAAAGAGCTTCAAAATGATAAAGCTTACGATAATAAAGTTCCAAATTTAGTTCGTTCACTAATAGGAACATTTGCTAGAAACTACAAATATTTTCACTCTAAAGATGGTTTAGGTTATAAGTTTGTAGCAGATAAAATAATTGAAATAGATAAGATAAATGCTCAAATGGCTTCAGGTTTAGCTGGAAATTTTAAAATCTATGCAAAAATGAACCAAACAAATAAAAATCTGATGGATATAGAGTTAAATAGAATTATCTCTGAAAAAAATCTATCTAAAAACAGTTATGAGATAATTTCAAAAATCTTAAATTAGTTTCAATTATATAAAAAGTGTGTAGTTTCTACACACTTGTAGAAGATTATAATATTTCTTAATTTAATATTTTCACAACTCTTCTAATAAAAAATATTTTAAAGCCCTTGTTTTAGGACTTTAAACAAGATATAACCTCTCAGTATAATAATAATTATTTATATAATAACTCTTTTCTTGTTTTTTCTGTTACACTTACTACAAGAATAAATATTGAGGAATATAATATGGCAAGATTAGTTGTATTAGGTGGTGGTGTTGCTGGTCATACAACAGCAACCTTCGCTGCAAAATGGTTAGGTTCAGCTCATGAAGTTGTAGTTGTAACACCAAATAGTAAGTGGAACTGGATTCCATCAAATATTTGGGTTGGTGTTGGTCAAATGAGTAAAGAGGAAGTTACTTTCGACTTAGCTCCTGTATATAAAAAAGCTGGTATAACATACCACCAAGCAAAAGCAGTTTCTATAAACCCTGAAGGTAAAGATAGTAACGATAAACCTTTTGTAACTATTGAATTTACAGATTCAGATAAAGCTGGTCAAGTTGAAACTATTGAGTATGATTACTTAGTAAATGCTACTGGTCCAAAACTAAATTTTGATGCTACACCAGGTTTAGGTGATGGTAATGGTCAGATGGGTGAACATACTGTTTCTGTATGTACAGCAGATCATGCTGTTCATGCTTCTCATGAGTTGGAAAAATGTATAGAGATTATGAAATCAGGTACTCGTCAAAAATTCTTAATTGGTACTGGACATGGTATGTGTACTTGTCAAGGTGCTGCTTTTGAGTATATTTTCAACATTGAACACGAACTTAAAAAAGCTGGTGTTCGTGATATGGCAGATATGAAATGGATATCTAATGAAGCATTTTTAGGTGACTTTGGTATGGGTGGACTTCATATGAAAGTTGGTGGATATGCTGTTAGTTCTAAAATATTTGCTGAATCTTTATATGCAGAAAGAGATATAGAGTGGTTAATAGGTGCTCACACTTCTAAAGTAGAAAAAGGTAAAGTTGAGTATGAACTATTAGATGGTTCAACAGGTGAAGAGGAATTTGACTTTGCTATGCTAATTCCACCATTTGCTGGTGTTGGCTTAAAAGCTTACGATAAAGCTGGTGAAGATATAACTGCTAAAGTATTTGCTCCAAATGGTTTTATGAAAGTTGATGCAAAATATGATGCTGGTGCTTACGAAAATTGGAAAGCATCTGACTGGCCAAAAACTTACCAAAATCCAGAATATAAAAATATGTTTGCTGCTGGTATTGCTTTTGCTCCACCACACCTTATATCTAAACCTATGAGTTCTCCAAATGGAACACCAATTAACCCTACTCCTCCAAGAACTGGTATGCCAGCTGGAATCATAGGTAAAGCTGTTGCTCACTCTGTTTGCGATATGATTAAAAAAGGTGAAAATGTACACCTTCATGAAGCTAGTATGGCCGATATGGGTGCTGCTTGTGTTGCTTCTGCTGGTAAAGGTTTTCTTAGTGGAACTGCTGCTGCTATGACTGTTTACCCTGTTGTTCCAGATTATGAAAAATACCCAGGAACAGGTAGAGATACAGAATATACATTTGGTGAGATTGGTCTTGCTGGACATTGGATTAAACATATACTTCATTTTATGTTTATACATAAAGCAAAACTTAAACCAGGTTGGACTCTAATCCCAGAATAAAAAATATAAAGGAATGAAAATGAAAAAAGAAGAAAGAAATTTTGGTAAAAATGACCAATTTAAATTTACTATGATACCTGGTTCTTTTGCTAGAAAAATGAGAACTTGTGTTCTTTTTCAACTTGTAAGATTCGCAATAATTAACATAAAAATGTTAGTTGTTGTTAGTAAAAGTCACTAATTTTAATATACAGCAATAATTTGCTGTATATTTTTAATTAAGAAAGGTAACATAAATTATGATTAAAGATATTATAACCTATCCAACTCTCACAGGTATTGAGTATGCTCCTGATGTAAGAGTTTTTAATGAAGAGTTATCTATTTTTATTGATGATTTAAAAGATACTGTCCGAGTAAATAAACTAGATGGACTTAGTGGACCTCAAGTTGGAAGTTACTACAGTGTAGTAGTTATTAAATTAGAAAATGGTGATTTTTTAGAACTTGTAAATCCAAGAATCTTAACAAAAAAAGGTTCTATAAATTCCCTAGAATCTACATCTTATTTTCCCAATATAAATGTAGAGATGAAAAGATATGAAACTATTAATTTAATCTATGAAGATAAATTTGGGAAACAACACTCACTTAAAGCAGATGGAAAACTATCTATTTTACTTCAAAGAAAAATTGACTATCTTTTTGGTGCTAATTTTTTAACAAAATTAAATGATAAAGATAGAGATAAACTAAAAAAAGAACTCAATTCAAACTTAGGAAGTTGCTCAACTAATAAAACTATATTTAATAAAGATTACTTTATAAATTTATCAGATATTCTTACCATATTTATGTTAGTTATTTTTGTAATATCATTTTTTATAGAAAACTCCAAGTTCTTATTGAATTATCAACTATATTTATCTTTTAGTATTTTTCTTTTTAATATCGCTTATATTTTCTACTCATATTATGAAAATAAAAAATTCAATTTATGTAGTAACTGTTTTAATATAAATATATTTAGTGTAATTAGTGTTCCATTAGTCAGAACAACTATACTTATAATTCTTTCATACATATTTATATAATTTACAATCAGTAAATGATACAATCAAAACTATATTTTAAATAGGATTGAGATGTCATACTTTATTTATATTGTTAAATGTAATGACAACACATTATACACAGGGATAACCAAAGATTTAGATAGAAGAATTTATGAACATAATAACTCCAGTAAAGGTGCTAAATATACTAAATCAAGAAGACCTGTTAAAATTGTATATACAGAGAAAGCTATAAACAGAAGTATTGCTTCTAAAAGAGAATATGAAATAAAACAATTGAAAAAAGTAGATAAATTGAACTTAATCGATAGTGAAAATATAAGTGGTGGACGAGGAGAGATTCGAACTCTCGGTACAGTTACCCATACGCATCCTTAGCAGGGATGTGGTTTCAACCGCTCACCCACTCGTCCTTTTGAAGAGTGTAATTATACTTAGAGTATAATTACATTTAGCTTAAACTGTTTCTAAAATTCGTTTAACTACCTCTGCTGGATTTTCAGATTTATATATAGGGCGACCAACTACTATAAAATCTACTAAAGCATCTTTAGCATAAGCTATATCTGCTACTCTTTTTTGGTCACCAGCATCTTCCCCAAATGGACGAATTCCAGGAGTTAATGTCATAAAACTTTTTGAAGTTATATTTTTAATTGATTTACTTTCATAAGCTGAACAAACAACACCATCAAGTCCACTATCCATAGCATCTTTTGCGAATTGGTCTGCTTTTTGTGAAATGTCACTCTCATAAACATTTTTAAACTCATCATTGGTAAAAGATGTAAGGGCAGTAACAGCTAAAACTATAGGTCTTTGTTCATACTTTTCTAATCTACTCATAACTTCACACATAGCTCTTTTACCAGCACTAGCATGAACATTAAACATATCTACACCAAGTCCCATTATAGATTCAGCAGAATCAGCCATTGTATTTGGAATATCATAAAGTTTTAAATCTAAAAATATTTTAAAATCAGAATTTATTTTCTTAATCTCTTTTAAAAAATCTTCACCATCACGAATATAAGTACGAAGTCCAACTTTTAACCAAACATCATAATCTTTTATTTTTTCTATAAGTTCTAAATTTTCTTCTTTTGTAGGTAAATCTAAAGCAACACATAATTCCATAGTTTTCTCTTTAATTGTATTTGAATTATTATATCATTTTTGACTTAATAACTAAGACAATAAAAATGGATAATAAAGTTTTTTATACATAATTAAATTGATTTTAATAAAAAAGAATATATGATTTTAGTTTAAAAATTGAAGTTTTATATGGTGACCCCGAGGAGAATTGAACTCCTGTAACATGGATGAAAACCATGGATCCTAACCGCTAGACGACGGGGCCATATAAATATAAGTGGTGTCCTGTGATGGATTCGAACCATCGGCCACATCATTAAAAGTGACGTGCTCTACCAGCTGAGCTAACAAGACATTCAAACAATCTATCTCTATTTTGTTTGTTGACGGAATTATATATAAAAATAAATATAATGTCAAGAAAAAACAACGAATTTACAAAACTTTTTTCAATAAGTGTATTAAAGCCCTAAAAATAGGCTTTTAAAATCTTATTTTATTTATAAAATATTTACTACTCTTAGATATAATTCACTTAACTACAAGATTAAGGCTTATTATTTATGAATAAATTACAAGAGATTAAAAACGAAATTGCGAAAGTTGTTGTTGGACAAGAAAAGATGATTGATGCTATGTTAATTGCTCTTTTATGTGATGGGCATATCCTTATAGAAGGAGTTCCTGGTCTTGCTAAAACAACCACTGTTAATGCTCTTGCTAACTCTTTAGGTCTTAACTTTAAAAGAGCTCAATTTACTCCTGACTTATTACCAGCAGATATTTTAGGAGCAGAAATATATGACCCTAAAAATAATGACTTTAAAATTAAAAAAGGCCCTATCTTTACAAATCTACTTTTAGCAGATGAGATAAACAGAGCTCCAGCAAAAGTTCAATCTGCTCTATTAGAAGTGATGCAAGAGAAACAAGTTACACTTGGTGATGAAACATTTAAGATTGAATTACCTTTCTTTGTAATGGCAACTCAGAATCCTGTTGAACAAGAGGGTGTTTACCAACTTCCAGAAGCACAATTAGATAGATTTATGTTAAAAATTATAGTTGATTACAACACTAAAGATGAAGAGCTAGAGATAGCAAGAAGAATATCAAAAGGAAATTTTGAGAACATAGAAGCTGTTTTAACAAGAGATGAACTAATTAAAATTAAAAATGAAATAAAAGAGATTCATATAGATACTCAAGTTGAAGAATATATGATAGAACTTGTTAATGCTACTAGAAATCCATCTCAATATGGTTTAGATGATATAAAAGAATATATACAATTTGGTGCTTCCCCTCGTGTTAGTATAGATATTTTTAAAGCTGTTAAGGCTATGGCTTATTTAAGAGGTAAAGATTTTGTTACACCACTAGATGTAGCATATATTATTAAAGAGATTATGAGACATCGTATTGTTTTAACTTATGAAGCTGAAGCTGAAGGAATCACAAGTGATGAGATTATTCAAAAAGTTTTAGAGGCTGTTGCTATTCCATAAATTTTATGGAATAGTTAATCCTCAACTATAAAAAAACTATCAACAGATATATTTTTAAAAGAAGCATTTAAAGATGTAAAAAGTTGTGGAAACTCTTTCTCCATTTTTGCTAACATCACTTTCATATTTGCTCTAGCATGTGGCATCTTTACATCAAACCTCATTGCTGGACAAGCTTCATCACCTATCGCACTTATACCATTGTCATCAACAAAAGCACGAAGTTGTCGCTCTCTCATCTGAATAAGTGGACGAATCACAATCAACCCATTTCCTGCTTTATACTTAGGTGCTAAACTTCTCATCTGACCATTATAGATAAAATTCATAAAAAAACTCTCAGCAGCATCATCCATATGGTGACCTAGTGCTACTTTATTACACCCCTGCTCTAATGCTACACTATATAAAAATCCTCTTCTCATACGGGAAAAGAAACTACAAAAAGATGAGTTTTTACGAATCTTATCTTTAGCTATCTCATAAGTTTTTGTTTCATGAACTATGTGTGGAATCTCATACTCTTTACAGTGAGCTGTAAGGTTATCA
>Ga0256837_1002943_pt1 | contig 10077 bp, 10 predicted proteins | sample 4562384metaG_FD_185976 | JGI IMG/M metagenome (GOLD analysis project Ga0256837, IMG submission 185976) | Hydrothermal vent microbial communities from Guaymas Basin, Mexico - 4561-384 | ecosystem: Environmental > Aquatic > Marine > Hydrothermal vents | place: Mexico: Guaymas Basin | collected... | reverse complement strand
TTACAATATGGTGATCACTTACTCTCAGTCTTGCACTCTCAACGCGTCTGATTACATCATCTATATATAATTTATACTCTATTTCATTCATTTTTTATCCTTGTCCTATTAATCTGTTAATATCGTTAAAAAGTCCCAAGCCCATTAAGCCAAAGAGCACTGCCCAACCGGCAACAGTGAGTTTCATAAGTATCTTCTCACTCGGTTCTCTACGAAAGAGCAATTCATAGAGGTTAAACATTATATGCCCGCCATCGAGTGCAGGAATTGGCAGAAGATTTAAAACGCCCAGATTTACTGAGATAAGAGCTGCAAAGAAGAGGACACTCATCCATCCTGCATCACTTGCATCAGATGTGAGTTTGACTATAGAGATCACTCCACCCATTTCACTTGCAGGAACATCTCCTACAATGAGTTTTTTTACACCTGTAAAGATCATTGTGGAGGCAAAGATAGTCTGATTTGTTGCATATTTGAGCTTCTCAATAAGATCCATCTCATGTTCTTTCATAACACCTGCTGCGCTGATACCTATCATCTTGCGTTTTACATCTTCACCATACATATTTTTTGCATCTTTAAGTTCTGGTGTAAGTGTCAGCAGTTTGAGGTAACCTTTGCGATCAACCTCTAAAGCGATAGCACCTTCTGAAGCTTTAATGAGTTGGGCCATCTCTTTCCAAGACTCTATCTGATGTCCATTGATTGAGAGAATAGTATCATTTGACTCGAGTCCTGCAACAAATGCAGGTGAGTCTTTGACAACTTCACCAACTACCGGTGCCAGTACAGAAGGGTTGCCCATAGCAATACCAAAGTAGAGAAAAAATGCCAATACAAAGTTTGCAAGTGGACCGGCTAAAAGGATAAAGATACGTTGCAGTGGTGTTTTTGAATTATAACTGTCTGCATCATAGTTCTTTTTTGTAGGATCGGAGTCATCCTGACCTTTCATACGAACATAGCCGCCAAGAGGAATAGCTGAAATACTCCATTCTGTAGAGAAAGCTCTAAATGTAAAGAGACGTTTCCCAAAACCTATACTAAAAACCTCTACATAAACACCCATAAGACGTGCTGCCGTGTAGTGTCCTAACTCATGAAAAAATATAAGTCCCGAGAGGACTATCAGTGATACTAAATAACCCATTAGATCTCATCCTTTAGTAGAGCTTTTCGAAAGCCCCAAAGATATTCAAGTCCGGAATAAACCGTTAAGAAAACTGCAAACCAAAGCAGTGCATCGCCATAAGGCCAGCGCATCAGCAAAAAGCCTATTGCTATCATCTGTGCAACCGTTTTTACTTTTCCTGCCCAGCTTGCTTTGACACTTACTCCCTCACTTACTGCAACTGTACGTATGCCTGTTATAAAAAGTTCCCGTACAATGATGATGTAGATAGCCCATGGAGAGGCTTCCCCTACGATCATAAGACCTAAAAAGGCAGCTAAAGTGAGCATCTTGTCAGCCAATGGATCCAAGATGGCACCAAGGAGTGTCATTTGATTCCATTGTCTTGCAATATAGCCGTCAAAAAAGTCTGTTACACTTGCTAAGACAAAAAGCAGTGAGGCAAAGTAGTAGTTCCACGATATGTCAAAACCGCGTGATGTAAAAAAATCAGGGTTTAAAATAACCCAAAACATCAAAGGTGCAAGCAGTATGCGCAGTGATGCTAGAAAATTTGGTAAATTTAACAAATAATATCCTCTGTTTTAGTGATGAGATTTTATCTTTTTATTGCTTATCAATGGTTGATACGATAAAATTAGGCATGAAAGAAAGATGCCCATTATGTAATACACCAAGTTCCTACTTTTATAAAGACAGACAGCAGTACTGTAGATGCCCTGAATGTAGAGCTATTTTTGTTATAAAAGAGGATCTGCCAAAAGCAAATGAAGAGATAGAACGCTATGAGATGCATGATGTAGATACTGCTGATAAAGGATACAGAAAGTTTGTTTCACCCATTACAAAAAGTGTGATGAAAGACTTTAGTACTACAGAGAAAGGTCTTGATTTTGGAGCAGGGAGAAGTGCAATCATCTCAGTTGTTTTAGCTGAAAATGGATATGAAATTAAAAATTATGATCTCTATTTTCATAACTTGCCTCAATATCTGCAAGAGAAGTATGATTATATAACTTCATGTGAAGTTATAGAGCATCTCTACAATCCTGCCAAAGAGTTCGCACGTTTGAGAAGTATGTTAAAAGAGAGTTCAAAACTCTACTTAATGACAGATATTTATGATGAAAGTATAGATTTTGCCACATGGTACTATAAAAATGATCCAACACATGTCTTTTTATATACAAAAGAGACATTTTTTTGGATCGCCAAAAAGTATGGATTTAAGGATGTTTTAATCGAGAAACGCTTGATTACGCTCTCTATATAGTTAAGTAAAACTTATCATTTAATTTACATTAACTTATCTGTGTGATAATTTTATTAGAAATTAACAGATAAGGAGAGAAGCTTATGAAACATGTTTACTTAACAAAAGAGTCTGTTCGTGATGCTTTAGTGCATCATGCAATTACAAAAAAAGAGGCTGAAAAACTAGAAAAATGCCTTGAGTGTCAAGAGAAGATCGCAAAAGCGGTACATAATTAAAAAGCGGGCAGGGTGCCCGTTTTATCTACTGGAACGTTGTTCCACCATCTACTACAATAGTCTGACCTGTTAACCACGAAGAATCATTAGAACATAAGAACTTACAAGCACCTGTGAGATCCTCAGCAACACCCATACGGCTAAGAGGCGAGCGACGAACTACTTCTGCTTTTACCTCTTCATAGTTAGGGAAAGCTTTGAGTGCATCTGTATCGATCGGTCCACCACTTACAGCATTGACACGAATGCCTTTTTCACCAAGTTCAGCTGCTGCATATTTTACCATTGCTTCAACCGCTGCTTTATTTGCTCCATGACCTGCATAGTTAGGTGTGTAAACAAGATTACCAGTTGAACTCATAGAGATAATGCTTCCTCCACCAACTTTTTCAATACGTTTTGTCGCTTCTTGTGCACCAACAACAAAAGCATCTACCGTTGCCGTCCAGATATTATCAAGTCCACGAGGTTTAAGACGCATAAAAGGACCAAATCCTCCAACTACAGCACGGCCTGAAATGATAGCATTTGAGATAAAGAAGTTAAGCTGATCGAAATCTTCATCAAACTCTTTAAATACATCTTTGTATGTATTTGGCTCTAAAATGTTGAGTTTGTATGCACGGCTTTTAATGCCATACTTTTTTTCAACATCTGCAATGATCTCATTTGCAGTATCTACACTTGAAGCATATGTAAATGCTACATCAGCACCAGCTTCGGCAAAAGCATAGACGATGGCTTTCCCTATACCGCGTGTACCGCCACTGATAAAAAGTGTTTTTCCTTTGAAATCTGCCATCTTATAATCCTTTTATATCGTAATTTTTCATTACTTCTTCGATTTTTTTCATATTTGCACTGCTTGGCGGTACAAGTGGAAGTCTGTACTCTAAAGTGTCAAGTAGACCTGCAATGTACATTGCAGCTTTTACAGGGATAGGGTTTGCTTCACAGAACATAACAGAGTTTAAAGGGTAGAGTTTGTTATTGATTGCTTTTGCTCCCATAAAGTCTCCAGAGAGTGCTTTGCTTACAAGTTCAGATTTTAGATCAGGCATAAGATTAGAAGTTACAGAAGTAACACCGGCTCCGCCATTTGCCAAAATCGGATAATCAATAGCATCATCACCGGAAAATACTTTAAAATCAGGTCTGCGTGAAAGAAGCTCAACTGTGCGTTCCAAGCTTCCTGTTGCCTCTTTGATACCATAGATATTTTTAACATCATCAAAAAGACGAATGGCAGTATCTGCAGAGATATCAACTCCGGTACGCCCTGGAACATTATAAAGCATAAAAGGAAGTTCATTTACAGCTTCAGCAATCGCTTTATAGTGTTGATAAAGACCTTCTTGCGAAGGCTTGTTATAGTACGGACTTACAGAAAAGATAGCATCAACACCACAGCTTTGTGCATGCTTTGCGATCTCAATAGCTTCATGTGTAGCATTGCTTCCTGCACCGGCAAGAACTTTTGTATCTGTACCTTTACAAACCTCTACAGCGATCTCTATACAACGCTTATGTTCATCATGTGTAAGTGTAGCACTTTCACCTGTAGTTCCAACTGGACAGACTGCATCCATACCGTTGTTGATCTGACGTTTGATAAGCTCTGCATACTTTGCTTCATCAAGTTTTCCGTTTTTAAACGGAGTAATAAGTGCGGTTGAAGAACCAGTTACTATATTCATAAAATATTACCCTTTAAATTGATAGTCAAATTATAGCTAAAAAGTTTTAAAACTTTTATTTTTTAAGTATGACTGTTGTTGATGCATTGAAATCAAAATATTTTTTTGCAACTTTTTGTACTTTTTTTGCTGTGATTTTATTTACTCTCTCTTCATATTTTTGTAGTGGTTTTATATCACCACGAATAAGATAACTTCCATAAAGATTTGCTACAGATGTTGAACTTTCCAGAGAATATATAAAGTCAGATTTTGTATTTATTTTTACTTTTTGTAACTCTTCTTGTGTTACAGGTTCACTCTTGATAAGCTCTATCTGTTTGATAAGCTCTTTTTCTACATCTTCGGCTTTTACACCAGGATTACAGGTTGCAAGAAAGATAAAGAGTCCGGGATCAATATTTTCCATATTGTAGGCATAAACAGAATTGACTAAACGTTTTTTATCGATAAGAACTTTATAGAGTCGTGAGCTTTTACCTGAGTAGAGGATCTCTGAAATTACACTGAGTGTTACCTGATCTTTATCTTGAAAATTAGGGATATGAAAAGTGATGGCTATCATCTCTACTTCACTCTCTTTATGAATAACAACACGTTTTGCACCATCCTGCTTTGGTTCTATAAATTTTACTTCAGGAATTTCTGCACTGTTTTTTATGTCTGCAAAAGCTGCTTCTGCTTTGCTAAAGACCTCTTTTGCTTCTATATCGCCAGTAACCATTAAAATGGCATTTTGTGGTTGATAATAGGTACTGTGGAAGCTTCTAATGTCATCAATTGTCCATGTTTTTATATCATTGATAAAACCAATAGGTGTCCAGTGATATGGGTGATAAAGGTAGGCATTGTTAAAGAGTCTGAAGTAGAGATATCCTAATGGGTTATTATCTGTTCTCCAACGACGCTCTTCCATAACAACATTGCGTTCAGGTTGGAACTCTTCATCTTTGAGGTTTAAGTTTTGCATCAACTCCGCAAAAAGATCAATGGACTTTTTAACATTTTGTGTTGATGATTTGATGAAGTAGTGTGTGTAGTCGAAGCTTGTTGAAGCATTGTTTACACCACCGACACTTTTTACTTCTTTATCAAATTCACCTGCTTTGAGATTTTTTGTACTTTTAAAGTTCATATGCTCAAGCATATGTGCTATTCCGCTTTTACCCATAATTTCATTACGGCTTCCGACTTTGTAGAAGATATCGGTACTCACTACATTTGTTTCATTATGCAGGGGAATGACAACAATTTGCAGTCCGTTTTCTAGTGTTTTTGTCTCATATGTTGGTAGTGGTGAAGGCATTGTTTTTATCTCACTCTTTTGTGTTTTATTTGTTAATGGTTCTTTATAATTTATAAATGACGAGGTGGCAGATACCAAAGAGTATCCAAGGAGTAGGGTGCTTATTATTTTCATTATTTTCTATCTGCTCCGATAGCTTCAGTAATGTTTTTATATCCATCCGCTTTGATGAGTTCTATAAGCTCTTTGTTTATATTCATAATCATATCAGGGCCATGAAAAACTATACCACTGAGAATCTGAACAAGTGAAGCTCCCGCTTTTATACGTTTATATGCTTCTTGTGCAGAGTCGATACCACCAACAGAGATAAGAGTCGTCTTTCCATAAAGCTCTTTTGCAACAGCTTCAAAAATTTTAAAACTTTTCTCTTTTAAAACGGCACCACTGATACCGCCGATATCTTTAGGATGTTTTACCAAAGAATAATCAATAGTAGTATTTGTAGCAATGATACCGTCTGCTCCTTTTTCAACTGCCAAAGTTGTCAATGCAACAGCATCTTCAGGAGTCATATCCGGTGCTATTTTAAGTAGTATCGGCATATCAGTTAATGCTTTTGCCTGTGTAAAAAGTTCTGTAATAAACGTTTCATTTTGTAGATCCCGAAGGCCCGGAGTATTTGGAGAAGAGATGTTGATGACAAAGTAATCACCAAGCCCGTCAAAAGCTTTGATCAGGTGTGTATAGTCATTGATAGCTTCACTCTCGGGTGTCACTTTGTTTTTGCCTATGTTTATTCCAATAGGGGTAGTAAAAGGATAACGCTCTTTGAGGCGTTTGACAACTTTGTAGGCACCGTCATTGTTAAAGCCCATTGCATTTTGAATAGACTCCTCCTCTATATGGCGAAACATACGTGGTTTTGGATTTCCGGGTTGTGGTTTTGGTGTAACTGTTCCGATCTCTGTAAAACCAAAACCAAGTATTTGTATACCGCGAATCATCGTTGCATTTTTGTCAAATCCGGCACCAAGACCTACCGGGTTGTAAAACTTTTTGCCAAAAATCTCTTGCGTGAGCATAGCATCAGCAATAAAGTGAGATTCTAAAAAAGAGTTAAAAGGAATTTGGCAGATATTTGGCATACGCAGTACTGTCTCAGCAATGTGGTGTGCAGTTTCTGGTTGAAATTTAAACAAAAAGGGTTTGATAGATTCATATTGTATCATATTTGCATCACTTATAAAAAATTAAAGTGATTATACTCAAAAATTGGTAATAGTTTTATTAGGGACACTTTTTGTCAAGAAAAAGTTTTTCAAAATCTTCTATTGGAAGTGGTTTTGAACAGTAGTAGCCTTGATATTGCTCACATCCGATAGATGCAAGATATTGCAGTTGTGTTTCGTTCTCAACTCCTTCTGCAACAACTTCCATCCCCAAATCATCTGCAATACCTACGATCATATTTACAAAAGATTTACCACTCTCTTCTTCTAAATCATCAATAAATGTTTTGTCAATTTTGATTGTATTAAATGGAATTGTTTTGAGATATGAGAGTGATGAGTATCCTGTACCAAAATCATCTAAAGAGAGGGTAATACCTAACTTTTTGATGGCATTTATCTTTTCAAATTGTTCATCAAAATCATTCATCAGTACCGATTCTGTCAGTTCTATATCGAGTTTACTGGTATCTATATTGGAGATATTATCGTGTAGTGATGTGATGAAATCAGGGTTTTGAAATTGAATTCCAGAGACATTAATAGAGAGCCTGATAGCTTCAAATGGAGTGTTTTTCCATGCTTTTATCTGTTTGATAGCTTCATTTATAATCCATTCACCAAGAGGAATAATCAGTCTACTCTCCTCAGCGATAGAGATAAACTTATCTGGTGGTATCATCCCTTTTTGTGGGTCAAAAAGACGAATGAGTGCTTCACATCCTACGATCGTATTGCTCTTTATATCGACTTTTGGTTGGTAATAGAGTTGAAAATAGTTTTTTTCAATACCTTTTTTGATAAGATTTTGAATATAGAGTTTATTATGAATCTCTTCATCGAGATCTTCTGTAAAGAAATGAAAATTATTTTTCCCAAGTGCTTTTGCTCTGTACATTGCAATATCAGCATGTTTTAGAAGCGTTACAGCATCTCTTCCATCTTTTGGATACATTGCAATACCGATACTGACAGTAACAGAGTAGCTTACAGAATTAAATACAGCAGGTTTTAAAAGGCGTGTTTGAATACGTTTGACAACTTCTAAAACAGTTTCATCATTTGTCAGTTCCGGGAGAATAATGACAAATTCATCTCCTCCAAGGCGTGAAACAATATCATTCTCTCTTACAGATTCAAGTAGTACTTTGGAGACATGCTGTAATATTTTGTCTCCAAATTCATGTCCTTGTGTATCGTTGATATTTTTAAAATTATCAAGATCAAGAAAGAGAAGAGCAAACGACTCATTACTGCGTTCTCCTTTTGCTCTGAGCCACTCTATCTTTTCCATAAGGCTTAAACGATTATAAAGACCACTTAAAGAGTCTTTTGTCGAGAGTTTAAAGAGTTCCTCTTGCTCTTTTTTTAATCTTGCAAATGTAAGACTTAAAGAGTAGCGAATACTCTCTAATTCTTGAATAAAAAACTCATGAGGAATATTGTTTTGATAGTAGGCAAATTGACGAAGTTTTTCAAGTGGATTGACAAGAACTTTTTTTAAAAGTAACCAGATAATAATAAGGAAAAAAAGTCCATATCCTATAAATATAATATTGTATTTATTTATCTGGTTTTGTAAAAGCGAATCGAGATAGTTTTTGTCCAGGTAAACATAGCTTTGGTAATAGTAAGGTTCAAACTGCTTAAAAAGTTTGAGAGAAAAAGAGTAGCACTGTTCATTAAATATATCAGCGTCAATAATTTGAGCAATTGGAATACAGTTTGTGTTTGGATGTTGCATAACAGTGTCTCTGTCTGTTGCATAAATTACTTTTTTATTTTTTTTATCTACAATATGCAAATCTTGAATAAGTGCATTTCCATTGATGCTATTGTCCAAAGAGGCTGTAATTTGATTGATATTGTTTTTTTTGAGATTTTTATCTAAAAAGTGTTTAAGATTTAAAACAGTAGCCTGAATACTCTCTTCTAAAAGCTGTTCTGTAGAGCTTTTCGCTTCTTTGACAAAACTGTTAAAAATTAACCCATATGTACCCATAAAAGCAAAAAGCATAAAAATAATAAAGAATTTTATAGATATATTTCTCATGGCAGAATATACTTCCTGTCATACCCAAGTGGTTCGATATGCTCTAGCAACTCTTTGGAAGGTTTGTTTATCCATTTGATGCTCTGGAGTGATGCAAGGTACTCTTTGTAACTTAAATTTCTAAGGTACTTTTTGATAAGCTGATAGGAAGTTTTTTTATCTTGCATCAGCTCTTCAACTGAGCGATCTATAATTGTTTTGAGTATTTTAAGATGCTTAAGACGTTTATTATAGATGGATTTTGAGCTACAAAGAGCATCTATTACAATGATAGAGTTTATATCTTTTGTCGAGGTAATGACTTTAAAACCTTTCTTTTTCAGGCTTATATCATAGGGTGTGTAGGTTACAATGAGTATTGCCTCATTGTCATGAGCAGAAATATCTTCTATCTGTGCCTGATCCTTGTTGATAAGGTGGAGTTTTTTCAGTGGAATGTTGTAGTGTTGTAAAAACTCTTTGAGCATCTCTGCATTGACAGAATCTATCTCAAGATACGCTGTGATTTTTTTTGCTTTTTGTAGTTCGTTAATTGTTCTGTTGGAAAGAATCATATCTCCACCGTTGGATCTGTCAAGTAAAATAACAGGCAGAAGATGAAACGCATCCTTTAGAGCATAATATTCATGCTGTGTTGTTGTCAGCATATCTGCTCTTCCAACACTGTAAAGATCAGCAGCTTCCCCAAGAGAGACACTTATTAAAAGGTGAATATTGTTCTCTTTTAGATAGCCTTTTTCCTTGGCGTAAAAGAGTGGAGCATAACCTATCCATGCATTTGTAGATATTGTTAGCGAGTTATTGTGCTTTGTTTCACTTGAACATGAACTCAATAATAATGAAAAAAATATAATTGTCAAACTTATAAAATATTGCATAAACACTCCATAATTTGGACCATTATAACTAAGATATCTTTAAGTAAAATTGAATAGACTTCTTGCATAACCTCTTACAAAAAATATATTGCTTATAGCACATCACTTTTTCAAGATAAAACTATCCCAATAGCTACGGCTATTACTCAATTTTTATCTTAAAAAATTAATGCACTCTAATCAACATCTTTAGATTTAAGAGGTTATGCAAGAAGTCTAATAAATAAAAAATAAAATTTTTAGTCAAAGAGTGGTAAAATAGCTTAAAACAAATGAGGAGTTGAGAATGAGAAAAAAAGTATTAGTACCATTGGCTAAAGGTTTTGAAGAGATTGAAGCTGTCAG
>Ga0256837_1002942_pt1 | contig 10082 bp, 7 predicted proteins | sample 4562384metaG_FD_185976 | JGI IMG/M metagenome (GOLD analysis project Ga0256837, IMG submission 185976) | Hydrothermal vent microbial communities from Guaymas Basin, Mexico - 4561-384 | ecosystem: Environmental > Aquatic > Marine > Hydrothermal vents | place: Mexico: Guaymas Basin | collected... | reverse complement strand
CATCTCTGCCGGGGCATCTACACCTGATTGGATTATTCAAAATGTCGTAGATGCAATACAAGAGAAAATAAGTTAAGCTTTTTTCTCTTTTCTCCTCTCTATATTTTTAAAATCTTAATTTTTTCTCAAATTTAATACCTATATAATCATATTTTCGTTATAATCACGCAATTTTTATGTAACAGAGGATAGGCAATGGCGTTCGATAACGAATCATTTGAAGAAGAAGAAAATTTTGCAGAGATGTTTGCTGCAAGCGAAAAACAACAAGAGACAAGCCGTATAGTAGAAGGTGAAATAGTAGAGATCCAAGCAGATGACAACAGAGCATTGGTTGGTGTAGGTGATAAACTTGAAGGTATTATCAATTTAGATGAAATCCGTGATGAAAACGGAGAACTTAAATTTGGTACTGGTGACAAGATTAAAGTAATGATTATGGGATACTACAATGAGCGTCCTAAAATTTCTTACAAAAAAGTTTTAGAGCAAGAGAAAACTATTGAGTTTATTGATGCACACAAAGATGATTTTGAAGATTTAGTAATTGAAGGTATTGTTACTAAGAAAAATCGTGGTGGATATGTAGTAGAGTCTGATGCAGTATCTTTCTTTATGCCACGTTCACTTGCTGCTTTTAAAGACAGTGATGATGTAGTTGGTCGTAAGATCAAAGCACAGGTTGTTAAAATCGATCCGGAAGAGAACTCAATCATCGTTTCTCGTAGAAAACTTTTCAATGAAGAGCGTAAGAAGAAAAAAGAAATCATTGATCAACTCATGGCTGAAGATGTTGTTGTTGAAGGTGTTATCAAAAAGATTACTTCATATGGTATGTTTGTTGATGTTGGTGGTGTGGACGGACTTGTTCACTACAATGAAATCTCTTATAAAGGGCCGGTTAATCCGTCAAAACTTTATAATGAAGGTGATGTAGTAACTGTTAAAGCTATTAATTATGACAAAGACAAGCGTCATCTTTCACTTTCAATCAAAGCAGTTCATCCAGATCCATGGGCTGAAGTAGAGCAAGAACTTGATGAAGGCGATACAATTACTGTAACAGTTTCAAATATTGAAAACTATGGTGTATTTGTTGACCTCGGTAATGATATTGAAGGTTTCTTACATATTTCAGAGATCACTTGGAACAAAAATGTTAAAAATCCAAATGATTACCTTGAAGTTGGTCAAGAGATTGATGTTGAAGTAATTGAGATTAACCCTAAAACTCACAAACTTCGTGTATCTCTTAAACGTTTACTTCCAAAACCGTTTGATGAGTTCTTAAAGAAATATAATGAAGGTGATATTGTAACAGGTACAGTTACATCTTTGACTGACTTTGGTGCATTTGTTCGTATTGACGGTGTAGAAGGTCTTTTACATAATCAAGATATCTCTTGGGATAAAAATACAAAAGCAAAAGATGTTTTAAAATCTGGTGATGAAGTAGAAGTAAAAATTGCTAAGATCAATGAGCAAGATCAAAAAATCTCTCTTAACAGAAAAACTCTTTTAGAGTCTCCTGTAGATCAGTTTGCAAAAACTCATAAAGTTAACTCTGTAGTTAAAGGTACTATCCGTGATATTAAAGATTTCGGTGTATTTGTATCTTTAGAAGATGGTGTTGATGCACTGATTCGTGATGAAGATTTAGCTCCATTAAACAAAGAAGAACTTGAACCTGGTCAAGAAATTGAAGCAGCAGTAGCTAACATTGATACTCGTCGTGATCGTATTCGTCTTTCTGTTAAAAAATTAGACTACATTAAAAATCAAGCAATGCTTGAAGAAATTAATGATAATGAGTCACACTCTTTAGGTGACTTAATCAAAGATAAGTTTAAATAAGAACTTTTCATGCATAAAATTATGAAATGGTTTGCTCCAGCTTTAGCAATTGGAGTAGCCATTTTCATAACTTTGTTTCTTATATCTATAAACTCTCAAGAAGTAATTGTAGAGACTGAACCACTCAAACTAAAAAGTGAAAACACAATTACACAGCCAAAAGAGAAACTTTGGCTCAATCATCTATCTCAGACACAAAAAAAAGGATATTTTTATCCTGTAAATGAAGTCTATATAGAAGTTAGTTTAAATGAACAAATAACTAAAACTATAACCTATAGATTAAGTGCACATATTAAAGACCCTTATCAACTTTTTTGTTTGAAAGAGGAGTTGAAACGTCATGGACTTAAATACTTTTTAAAAAAAGATACTAAAGGTATAGAGTTACTTATTTATTCACAAAATGTTGATAAATTAAACTCCTTGGTTAAGGTACTCAAAAATTATAAAATTTTGGCTCATATAGAGCCATATAATAAGGAATAGTAAAATGCAAAAATATACAGTAGTAGTGTGTGACCATATTCATGAAGCCGGTCTGAAAATGCTTCAGGATGATGATGCTATCAATTTTGTAATGGCAGCTGATGTTGATAAAAAAGAGTTAGTTGAGAAAATTATTCCAACTGCTGATGTTGCAATTACAAGAAGTTCAACAGATGTTGACTCTTTCTTTATTGAGCATGCAACAAACTTAAAAGCAATCGTTCGTGCTGGTGTTGGTGTTGATAATGTTGATATCCCAGGATGTTCAAAAAAAGGTATCATTGTTATGAATGTACCTACTGCAAACACAATTGCTGCAGTAGAACTTACTATGACACATATGCTCAGTTGTATGAGAATGTTCCCATACTCTCATGATCACCTTAAAAATCAAAGAATTTGGAAGCGTGAGAAGTGGTATGGCTATGAGTTAAAAGGTAAAAAACTTGGTGTTATTGGTTTTGGTAACATTGGTAGTCGTGTTGCAAAACGTGCAAAAGCATTTGAGATGGACATCGTAGCGTATGATCCATACATTAATCCATCTAAAGTTACTGATCTTGATATGACATATACGAAGAACTTTGATGATATCTTAGCATGTGATGTAATTACTATTCATACTCCTAAAAATAAAGAGACTATTGGTATCATTGGTGAAGAAGAGATCGCTAAAATGAAAGATGGTGTTGTCCTTGTAAACTGTGCCAGAGGTGATCTTTATAACGAAGATGCACTCTATAATGGTCTTAAAAGCGGAAAAATCCGTTTTGCAGGTATAGATGTATTTGGTAAAGAGCCGGCAACTGATAATAAACTTCTTGATTTAGACAACATTGTAGTATCTCCACACTTGGGTGCAAATACGTATGAGTCTCAGTACAACATTGGTACACAAGCAGCAGAGAATGCAATAGCAGCTGCAAAAGGTATTGCATATCCAAATGCGATGAATCTCCCGATCGATGAGAGTAAAATTCCGGCATTTGTAAAACCATTTTTAGAGATGGGACAAAAGATAGGTTTTATGGCTTCTCAGATCAATAAATCTCAAATTGTATCTATCAAAGTTGGTGGTAACGGTGAGATTGGTAATTATGTAGACTCATTGGCTACATTTGTAACAGTAGGGGCAATGAGTCACTCATCTGAGACTATTAACTATGTTAATGCTGACTTTGTTGCAAAAGAGAAAGGTATTGATGTTGAAGCTGAAAATCTTGGAGATTCTACGGTATATAAAAATCTTATCACTGTAAAACTGACAACAAATGAGGGTACGACAACTATCTCTGCTACTATTTTTGATGATGGTGTACAGCGTATTGTATCGATTGACGGTTTTGATAATGAAGTAGCAATCAAAGGTGATATGATTCTTTTCAAAAACTCTGATGTACCTGGTGTTATTGGAAGTGTAGGGACTATTCTTGCACAGAACAATGTAAACATCTCTGACTTCTCACTCGCACGTAATGCAAACAAAGAAGCACTTGCTGTAATCTTAGTAGATAATGCAGTAAGTGATAAAACTCTAGAAGAATTAGCTTCACTTGAAGCTTGTAAAAGCGTTAGCTACGCTCGTTTATAATTCCTCTTTTTAACTACTCTCTTTTTGAGGGTAGTCTTTTTACTTTAGATAATAATCTCCATCTTGATTTTTCTGCATATACATTTGTATTTAAGCTTATAACTAAATATATTAGAATTGTTTTTATAAACTAAAATAGATACAATATTACTAAATCAAAAATGTTTCTTACGAATGAGGCAGAGTTAAAAAGAGGAGAGATATACAAAAGCTATTAGATAGCTTTTGTATTGTCCATAAGAACTGGAATAAAAATAAGTGAAACGATCACGGCTGCTACGGTTCCAGAGATAAGAGCAACTCCAAGACCACCAAAGACAGGGTCACTTGCAAGAAGTGCTGAACCTAAAATAATAGCAATAGCTGTCAGCATAATAGGTTTTGCACGTGTTGCACTTGCAATGGCAATTGCATGACGTTTTTCTATACCTTTTTCTTCCATCAGTGACTTGGCAAAATCAATAAGAAGCAGGGAGTTACGTGAGCTGATACCCATTAATGCAATAAATCCAATCAGTGACGTTGCTGTCAAGAAGAAAGTATCTACTGTAACAAGATTAGCTACCCAGTGACCTACAATCACCCCTATAATAGATAAAAAGCTTCCTGCAAGGACTATTCCACTGATAGCAAATGATTTATAGTAGATAACAAGTAAAAGATAAATGAGAATAAGTGCAGCGATAAATGCAGCACCAAGATCTCTAAATGTATCGAGTGTTACTTTCATCTCTCCATCCCAACGGAGCAGGAACTCACGCCCTGTTTTTTTGTTAACAAGTGTCAAATCAAACATATATGTAGAAATTCCAGGAGCTTTTTTTACTTCAAAGCCATGAGCACTAAAATACTCTATCATCTTCTCTCTTGCTTCAAGGAGTGGATAAACCTGTGACTCCATATCGGTTTCAGCTGTAACATTAACCATAGTACGCAGATCTTTATGATAGATTGTAGGCGTTGATTTTACCTGAATAATATCTACGATCTCAGTAAGTGGAACCATCATTCCTTTTTTATTCATAAGATATAAAGAGCTGAGTTTTGCTTCTAATGTTTTTAAGCCTCGATTTGAGAGTGTTTTAGAATCTTTACTTAAAGAGAGAAAGATTCCTACCTGATCATTAAGTTCAATAGTATTTTTAACGGCTACATCCATCCCTTTAAATGCAAGGTAGAGAATATTATTAACCTGTTCAACACTTAGACCACTTTTTGCTATTTTATCTTTTAATGGCAGTAATTGGTATTTATCATAAGGTGTTTCACTCATAATATCTACATCAACCAATTTTGGTGTAGCTTTGAGAATTTTTGCTACATCATGAGCAACATCAATAACTTCACTATTGTGAAGGCCGTATACTTCAACAGCAATAGATGCAAGTGTCGGTGGACCTGATGGCATCTCAATAAATGCGATTGTAGTTCCTTTTACCAGGTTGGCACATGTTTTATTTATTTCAGGACGAAGTCTGTGTACCATTGTAAATGACTTCTCTTCTCTTTCGTGTTTATCTGTAAGGTTTACTACAATTTCTGCAAAACGTTCTCCCTGTTTTAAGGCACTTCCTTTTACAAGTCCAGCATAATCAAGTGGTGCACCCTGAGCATAAAAAGATTCTATGTCCGTTACTTCTTTTTCTTTCATTAATTGATCAATGACACACTCAGAGACTTTTTTAGTTTGTTCAATTGAAGAACCGGCTGGTGTTGTTACATAAACGTTAAAAGTATTGGCACTTTTTCCAGGTAGCATTCTTGCTACTACAGTTTTTGTTGGAAGCATCATTATACTTCCTGCAAGCGCTAAAAGTGTTGCAACAATAACAAATATTTTTTTTGAAGGACTATTTAATATATTATATACAAATGTCTCAAATCTTTTACCCTTATGGTGATGGTGTGGCATATTATTCCTCCTCCTTTGTTGCAGACTTATGTTGATGAGCTCCATCTTCCTGACGACGAAGAAGCTTTCTACTGAGATATGGTGTAAAGATATAAGCGACTATAAGTGAAGCTAGCAGAGCTACTGGGACATTAAGAGGAATAGGTTTCATAAACTCTCCCATCATTCCGCCAACAAACATCATTGGTACCATTGTTAAAATAATTGCTAGTGTTGCAATATTTGTCGGACGTCCAATTTCATCTGTTGCTTTAATAAGAAGTGTATCCATATCTTTGTGTTCACTGTCATGATCATGAAGGTGTCTGTGAATATTTTCAATAACAATAATTGCTGCATCAACAAGTAGACCAAGTGAGAGCAAGAATGCAAAGAGCGTAATACGGTTAATAGTTTGTCCTGTCATATAAGCTACAAAAAGAGTAATAGCTAAAATGGCAGGTACTGTAAATGTAACAATAAGAGATTCTTTCCAGCCAAGGAAGAAAACAAGCATTACGGCAATAATGGCAATAGTAATAACTAGGTGATGTACGAGTTCATTTACCGCATCATCAGCTCTTACTCCATAGTCACGTGTAACTTTATAGTTAATTCCCATTTTATTGAGTCTTTCTTTATATTTCTCTAACATCGCTTTAACATCATTTGCAACAAAAACGGCATTGGAACCTGCAAGTTTTGAGACAGTTAAAGTAACCTGAGGTGTCGAAAAGAGTTGATTGTCATTTCTCATAACAAGTGAAGCACTCTGCTTGTTTTGAATATCAATTCCATCTTCAACATTTGCTACATCGCGTAGATAGATAGGACTTCCCATATATTGGGCAATAATGATATTTTCAACATCTTTTACACTCTCAATTGCATTTTTAACACCAAAAACCACAAGTTTTCCATCTGCTGTAGGTGTATCAACATTTGGAGCAATTTTTGCAATTGCCTGAATTCCCTGCATAATTTGCCCTAAAGAGATGTGATATCCTTTTAGTTTAGAGAGATCAACATTTACATTGTACTGCTCTTTATGTGCACCTTTGAGTGTTGTTTTTGAGACATTACTGATTTGGCTTATCTCTTTTTTAAGGTTTTGGATTGTCTCTAGATACTTTGGATAAGAAAGATTTGCATTTTTATCTTTCCAAAAAGCAATGGTCAGAATTGGGATGTCAATGTCAATATCAAAAGGTTTTACAAGCGGTTGCATAATACTTTGTGGCATTTTATCCATATTTTGCATTACTTTATCATAGAGTTTAAGGTTTGAAATTTCACGATTTTGTCCAATGTAGTACATTACATTAACAACTGCAACATTCTCCATACTCATTGAGTAGATATGCTCAATACCCTTGATCTCACGAAGTTTTTGCTCTAGTGGTTCAACAATTACTTTTTCAACCTGTTTAGGGTTCATTCCCGGTGCAACAACGATAACACTACCACCACTGATGGCAATTTGGGGATCCTCTTCCCGAGGCATTACTTCTAAAGAGATATAGCCAAGAACAAGAAGAAAAACAGCAAGAAGAGCTGTTAGCGGATTATATAAAAATCCTTTTGCCAGCTTTCCTGCATAATCTATGACTTTAATGTGTGATAAATCTTTTTCTTTCATATTAGTCTACCTTTATGCTGACTTTTGCATACATACCTGGAAAGATTTTATTGTTATTGTTTTTATTGAAACTGATTTTGATTTTAAATGTGTGTGTCATTGGGTTGGAACTAGGAATAATTGCATGCACTTTACCTATAGTTTTAAATCCAATAGATGGAATTTCAACAACAACTTTTGTTCCATATGAAATAGAATTAAGATTTCCTTCACTAATCTCAGCAAGAATTTTTAAATTTGAGAGATCTGAGAGTATAATTGCCGGCATACCTGGCATTGCCATCTCACCAACTTTAATATTTTTAGCAACAACTACACCATCATTTGGTGCTTTAATTCTAAGGTATTTATATTGATTAAGCACCTCTTGAAGTCTTGCTTTTGCGATACTGATCATATCTCTTAGATTTTTCTCTGCAAGTTCAAGGTTCTCTACTTCATATTTTGAAACCATATCTTTTGCTAAAAGTCTCTTATGACGCTCTAAATTGATCTTTACATTTGTGTATTGGTTTTGATACATTTGAAGACCAAGTTCCGCTTGACGTTTTGCCGAGTCAATTTCACGTGAATCAATAGTATAAAGGATTTGCCCACGTTTTACCTTTTGGCCTTCACTTACATTTACACTTGTAACAAAGCCCATAAAACGGCTTGTTATCATTTTCTGATTATCTGAAATAACACTTCCTGAAAGTGTTAAAACCTCTGCCATAAGTGAAGCACCAAGTGCCAGTATTAGTAGTAGTTTTTTCATTTAGTTATCTCCATTTGCTAATTTTTCTAGTGCGAATATTTTTTCGGTACGTTTGTTTTTTGCCATTTGCAGTTTTAAGATTTTTTCTATTTGTGCTGATTGTTTGATAATTACATCACTCATAGATACAAGTTTTTCTTTATATCTGCCTTCATAATTTTCATAAATAGCATTTGCAAGTGCTAACTCTTTTTCGAGTGATGCTATTTCAAAATCAACACTCTCAATTTCTGTACGAATTTTTGCAAGTTTAAGTGCTATACCTTTTTTTGCAAGTTCCACTTGAGACTTCATTTTCATTTTTTCAATTTTAGCCTCTTGAATTTTTGCGCTGTCTATGCCGCCATTAAAGATGTTCCATGTCAGTCTTGCTCCAACTGTATATGCTTTATGGTCGCTTGCATCTCCAAGAAAACTGTCATCAGCTGTAGCAACTTCTCCAAATGCACCTACAGTAGGATAGTAAGCTGCTTGATTAGATTCAAGCATACTTTTTCTAATTTCTAGTCCTGTATTGGCTCTTTGAATATCTATATTTTTCTTAAGTACTTCCTGATCTGTAAAGTTTGGCATTGCTACTTCAGAAGCAGGTGGTTCAATAGCATCAACTTTTCTGTTTAATAAAAAACTGATGTAGTGATAAAGAAGTTTTTTATTTGCTTCCATTTGACTTAAAAGTCTCTCAACATTTCCTTTTTTTGCTTTTACTTCCAAGAGATCTACATGTTTTGCATATCCAACTTCAATCATAGTTTCTGTTGTGACTTCTAAAGTGTCTATATTATTTAAAATTTTTGTTAAATTGTCAATTGAAGTGTTTAGCAATGCCATGTCATAAAAACTTTTACGAAGTTCATAGCTTTTTTCATTTAAAACTTTCTTTTTATCTAAAGTTTTGAGTTTTGTCATCTCATTCATAATGTTTGTATAACTGCTGATAGCAAAACCTGTAAAGAGAGGAACTTCATATTTTAGTTTACTCTGAAAGAAGTTTCTGTATCCTGGATAGTTTAGATCTTGCGGTGGTTTTTTATACATATCATTACATGCTGCTAAATTACCCCCTTGGCACTGTCCAAAATTATTCATAAACTCATTAGCCCCAAAATCCCCAAAATTTGCCTCACGAGAAGTGAGTTTAAATCCAAATACATTTCCTGCATCATTTGAACGTGCAACGTCTTGTGTAAAGGTCAGTTTACCCCAGTTCATACCCGAAACGGTATCTTTTTTCGCTTTGGCACTCTCAATGTCAAGCGTGGCTGCTTTGACTTCCAGGTTTTGAGATTTTAAAATCTCTAAAGCCTGATTGAGTGAAAGTGCATCAGTTGTAGTGTCGTTTGCGTTTAATAACAGCGCAAATGACAAAACAGTAATGATTTTTTTCATCTTTTTTATCCTTTTAAATTGTGTGCAAAATTTAACTATATATTATAACATATATCTTATTTTCTGATATCACAATAACATCATATTTATAAATTTTGAGTATAATTGACGAATGAAATCAACATATGTAACGATTTTTTTCGTCTTTTTTCTGTACAGCATAAATTTTTCTGCCAATGAACTGAAATATGAAACATCTCCATATCTTTTACAACATGCAAAAAATCCTGTAAATTGGATGCCATGGGGAGAAAAAGCATTTAAACTGGCTAAAAAGGAGAATAAACCAATTTTTCTCTCTATTGGTTATTCTACTTGTCACTGGTGTCATGTTATGGAGGAGGAGTCTTTTACAGATAAAAAAATTGCAAAAATTTTAAATAAATATTTTATTTCAGTAAAAGTTGATCGTGAAGAGTTCCCACAGATAGATGCTCTTTATCAAAAAATTTACAGGCATTACAGTGGGCAT
>Ga0256837_1002941_pt1 | contig 10083 bp, 9 predicted proteins | sample 4562384metaG_FD_185976 | JGI IMG/M metagenome (GOLD analysis project Ga0256837, IMG submission 185976) | Hydrothermal vent microbial communities from Guaymas Basin, Mexico - 4561-384 | ecosystem: Environmental > Aquatic > Marine > Hydrothermal vents | place: Mexico: Guaymas Basin | collected... | reverse complement strand
ATAAAAATTTGAGAGAGCAAATGGGAAAAAATGGAAGAAAAAGAGTAGAAAATGAATTTAGTTGGGATAAAAGTGCTAAGCAACTTGAAAAGTTATATTTAGAAGGTTTAGGAAAATGTGTGGAATAGTTGGTTTTGTTGATTTTAATAAAAAATCGAATTTAAAAATTTTAAAAAGAATGAATGAAACTATTCATCATAGAGGACCAGATGATGAAGGATATAGTTTTATTGAAAAGGATAAATATCAAATAGGATTAGCACATAAAAGGCTTTCTATATTAGATTTATCTAAACATGGGCATCAACCTATGAAATTTCAAGATTTAGAGATTATATATAATGGAGAAGTTTATAATTTTAAGGAAATAAAAAAAGAACTTATAAAACATCACTATATATTTGATAGTGATAGTGATACAGAAGTAATATTAAAAGCTTATCATAAGTGGGGAATAGATGCTATTAACAAATTTATAGGAATGTTTTCTATAATAATTTATGATAAAAAAATAGAAAAAATATTTATTATTAGAGATAGAGCTGGTGTAAAACCATTATATTATTATGAAGATAAAAATATATTTTTATTTGCTAGTGAATTAAAATCTTTTCATAAACATCCGTTGTTTAAAAAAGAATTAGATTACAATGGATTAGCTTCTTTTTTTAGATATGGTTATATATTAGCACCTTATTCTATATTTAAAAATACAAAAAAATTAAAATCTGGACATTATATAGAATTTGATTTAAAAACGAATCAAAAAAATATTATAAAATATTGGGATGTATATGATTATTATAATAAATCAAAACTTGATATAAGTGAAAATGAAGCCATAAAAAATATTGAAAGTTTATTGCAATCAGCATTTGAGTATCGTATGGTATCAGATATTCCAGTTGGAATATTTTTAAGTGGAGGATATGATTCAACTGCAGTTACTTCAATATTGTCTCAAAAGCATAAGTTAAAGACTTTTACAATAGGATTTGAAGACAAAGAATTTAATGAAGCAAATTTAGCAAAAGAATATTCTAAAATACTTAATACTGAACATTATGAGTATATTGCTACTGAAAAAGATGCAATGGATATTATTCCATTATTGGCAGAAATATATGATGAACCATTTGGAGATAGTTCAGCTATTCCTACTACTTTAGTATCTAAAATAGCTAAAAAAGAATTAAGTGTAGTTTTGTCTGCTGATGGCAGTGATGAAATATTTGGTGGATATAATAAACATCATAACATACCTATACTTTATAATAAGTTTCAAAAATTTAATAAATATAAAGGTTTATTAAATTCAAGTAGATTTTTATTTCAAAATACTATAATGAATAGATTAAATTTATTTCCAAATTATGAAAATAAAGTAAATAAATTTTATGATATGTTAAATAATAATTCCTTGGAATATATTTTTAATCGTTCTAACTATTATCTTACAGATGATGAATTATCTTCTCTTATAAAAAAAGAGTTTATTCTAGAAACAAATTTTAATGCAATAAATGCAATAAATGATAATAATGATTTAATCTCAAAAATTATGGCAGTTGATTATAAAACTTATATGGTAGATGATATTTTAACAAAAGTTGATAGAGCAACTATGAGTGTTAGTTTGGAAGGTAGAGAACCATTTTTGGATCATAGAATAATTGAATTTGTAGCTAGATTACCTATTGAATTAAAATATAAGAATAATATACCAAAATATTTACTTAAACAAATAGTGCATAAATATATTCCCAAAGAAATTATAGATAAACCAAAAAGAGGCTTTTCTATACCTATAAATAATTGGTATGATAATAAATTAAAAGATTTATTTGAAGAGTATCTTAATGAAAAAACTATTAATGAAGTTGGTGTTTTAAATTATAATATTGTTAAACAGATTTTGGATCGATATGAAAATGGTGAAAAATTTTTGATTAAAAATATTTGGTTTATTTTTATATTTCAACAATGGGCAAGAAAATGGATTTAATTATAAGAGATGATGATTTGTCATATTGGACAAAACCAAAAGAGATTGAAGAAGTTTATAAACCATTATTTAATAGAAAGATAAAAATATCTTTTGCGACTATTCCTTTTAGTGTGCAGATGTTTAATGCAGGGGATTTTGATACTTTTTATCAAGATACTAAAGAACAACCAATAGGTAGAAATAAAGAGATAGTAGAGTATATAAAAGAAAAGATTGATGATGGATTAGTTGAGATTATGCTTCATGGATATAATCATCTGTATTCGTTCGAATGTGATGGAGCAATAAAATTTGCAACAAAAGACAATCTTGTGCCTTGCAGGAAACAAAATAAAAAGATAAAATTTTTAGGTGAGTATAATTATCAATCTTTTGAAGAGTTAAATAAAAAAACAAAATTAGGAAAAGAGTATTTACAGGATTTATTTAAAGTAAATATCACAAACTTTGTGCCACCATCAAATCAAATAGCTAAAATTGGCATAAAAGCTATAATAAATAATAATCTTAATTTGTCAGGTCTTATAGGAAAGAAATATAATAGAGAATTTAATGTAAAAGGATTTTTAACTTATATAGATAGAGTAAAATGGCATTTTACAAATAAGGGTATAGTTTATCCAAAAATAGCAGATTATAGTAAGCATAAAGAACTAACTGGATATGCTCTTACTCCATCTACTAATTGGGATAGATATTATAAGCAATTAGACTTTTGTATAAAAAACAATTACCCATTTCAAATAGCTACTCATTATTGGGAGTTAGAAGGAGCATTGAGAGAAGATTTTTACAAAATTATAGATAAAGCTTTGGATAATGGAATGAATAATAAATTTTTAAAAGAAATTTTAAAATGAAAAAAATAATTTTTGTAGCACAAAGTTTAAGAAAAGGTGGAGCAGAGAGAGTTGTTTCTTTATTATCTCAACAATTTAAAAAAATGGGATATGATGTAAAGATAATTTTGTGGGCAAATGAGGTAGAATATAGCTATGGCGGAGAGATTATAGATATAAATTTTCCTGCTTCAAAAAGTTATCTTATAAAAGCTTTAAGACTTTTTCAAAGGATAAAAAAACTTAAACAAATTTTTAAACAAGAAAAACCTGATTTTATATTTTCTTTTATGGAAAGTTGCAATTTTGCTTCTATTTTAACGGGATATAATGTAGTAGTGTCTATACGAAATAATCCAAATAAAAAACATAATTGGTATCAAAAAAAGCTTATAAAGTTTTTATATAATTTTTCGAATGTAGTAAAAGTAGTAGCAGTTTCAAAAACAATAGAGAATATTTTAAATAATCAATATAGAATTAGAAATACAAAAACAATTTTAAATCCTATTGTATTAGATGAAACTTATAAAATAAAAGAAGATTTAAATAAATTTAAGCCTTTTATATTAAGTGTTGGGAGACTAAATCCACAAAAAAACTTTACTATGCTAATAGAAAGTTTTTATAATTCAAGAGCAAAAGATGATTTTAGATTACTAATAATTGGTGAAGGAAAAGAGAGAAATAATTTAGAATTATTAATTGATAATTTAAAATTAAATGATAAGGTGTTTTTATTAGGACAAAAAGATAATATAAAAGATTATTATTTACAATGTGATATTTATGTATTGTCTTCAAAATTTGAAGGTTTCCCAAATGTTTTAATTGAGGCTTTATCAAATAGTTGTGCTTGTATATCTACAGATTGTCCAACAGGTCCAAGTGAAATTATAAAAAATAATGAAAATGGGATTTTGGTAGAAAATGAAAATCAAGAAGCACTAAGTGAAGCTATAGATGAACTTTACTTTAATAAAGAATTAAAAGAAAAATTTAGACAAAATGCACAAAAATCAATAAAGCATTTAGAAATAGAAAAAATAGCAAAAGAGTGGTTAGAACTTTGATAAAAAAACTATTAAATAAAAATATTCAATACAACTTATTATCGCTTATAAATGTATTTATAGGATTTTTATTTATTTTATATCTTGGTAGGAAGTTTGGTGCTGGGAAAGAAACTGATATATATTTTTTATCTGTAGTAATAATAACATATTTGGGATATTTTATCCAAGCAGTATGGGAAGCTATGAGTCCATATTATGTAGAAGTCAAGATAAAAAATAAAGAGAAATCTAATAAGTTATATAGTATATTATTAAATGATTTAATTTTACTCTCTTTTGTTATTATAGGTTGTTATTTTGTAGTTACATTTTTATTTAATATTATCTCATCTGAACAAAAAGAGTTTTTAAATATATTTATATTTTATCTTATATTTCAAAATATTTTATTTTTAAATAAGACAATCTTAAATCTTGAACATTTTTATGCTTCGTTTTATTTTGTAGATATATTTGTGTATAGTAGTTTGTTTTTTGTAGTATATAATAGCAATAATATTATATATTTGGCATATACGATTATATTAGCTACATCTTTAGCTAATATTTGGCAGTTTTATTTAATATTTAAAAAAGTTGGCATTAGATATACTTTTAGTTTTTTTGATAAAGATTTTATAGATATTTATAAAAACTCTTTTAAATTAAAAGTTGGCTCACTTTTTTATGGAAGTAAAGATATTATTATAGCTTCAGTTTTTACTAGTTTTGGCACAGGAGTTTATAGTCTTTTTAGTTATGCAAATAAATTTGCTGGAGTTATACTACAAGTTGTAAATGCTCCTATAGTAAATATATTTACCACAAAAGCAACCTATTTAGTAGCACATAAAGAGTTTGATAAACTGCAACAAAATATAAAAAAAGTTTTATTCCAAACTGTAAGTTTATTTATCGCTTCAGTTACTATTACATACTTTGTATTAGCATATGTTTTAAATATAGTTTTTGGAAATAAATTTAGCAGTGAAAATATAAAGACTATTCAAGAGATATTTTTAGTGATGAGTTTATTTCAGTTAGTTGTGGTAGTTGAAAGTCCATTTTCAAGACTTATAAGTATAGTAAAAAACTTTAACTATGGAGTTTTTTTAAATATTATTTTTGCAGTTTTATTAGTATGTGGATATAGTGTTTTCAAAATATTTGATTTAAGTTTTTATCAGTTTTTATATATTTTGATTTTAACTCAATTTAGTAATCTAATATTAGCATACAATAATTATAAAAAATTTTTAAAGGTAAAAAATGAAATTTAGTATAATAACCCCAACATACAATCGAGGTCATACAATTAAAAGGGCGATAGATTCTATGCGAAATCAAACATATGATAATTGGGAAATGATAATAATAGATGATGGTAGCACAGATAATACAGAAGAAATTGTTAAAAACATACAACAAAAAGATGACAGAATAAAATATATCAAAGCAAAACAAAATGGGGGAGTTGGAAAAGCAAGAAATTTAGGATTTCAGAATATTTCACAAAATACTGATTGGATAGGATTTTTAGATAGCGATGATATTTTAGTAGAAAATGCACTTAAAATGATGATAAAAAAGATAAAAGAATATCCAAATATTAAACATTTTGCTTTTTCTACAAGATATGAGAATGCTAAAAGTGGATGTAAAATACCACATGATAACTATATAGGAGATTATGAAAGTGTATTGGGTAAAAATAGTGAAGTTGAGGGCGAGTTTAATACTTTGCTTCATAAATCTATAATAGATGATGGATTTCATTTTGAAGAGAGTGTAAATGGATATGAATGGATAGCTTGGCTTAGACTTGCAAAAAGTGGAGTTAAAATACTTTATACTACTACTACTACTCGGATTTATATAACTGATGGAGAAAGCCTTATAAGAACTTCAAATAAAAGTAAAAAGTTTTATGAAAACTCTAAAAAAGGGTTAGAGATAATTTTAAATGAATTTGGAAATGATTTAAAAGAGGCAAATAGGAATAAATATGCAAAATATTTATCTTGGTATGGAAGAAGTTTAATTGGTATTGGTAATATTAAAAGAGGACTATATTTTACATTAAAGTCGTTTTTAATAAATCCATTTGAATTAAGAAATATTAAAAATATTTTATTAATAGGTCAAAAATGATATTCTTTGCCTTTTTTTTACATTTATTATTATTTGGAAGTTTATTATATTTAACAAATTTTAAAAAAAACTATTTTAATCCTGTTTATTTTTTAATGTATGCAAATTATTTTTATTTTTTTATTATATGGATATTATGGTATTTTGTAGATAAAAATTATATATTCAAATATCAGTATGGATATTATTTAACACTTTTACATGGGATAGGATTGATTATAGGTGTTTTATATGCTCAGAAACTAAATAAAAAATTAATTATTAACATCTCAAAACTATTAATTAAATCAAAATTTGAATATATTAGTGCAAAAAGTTTATTTTATACATTTATATTTTTTTCGGTAATTATTATTTATATTACTTATGATATTTATCAAACATTAAATCCTATTGAAATTTTAGTAAAGATTGAAGCCACTAAACAACTTGGAATTCAATATAAAAGCGGATTAAGTTATTTTATAAAACCTATTCAAACTTTATTAATATTAATATTTTGTTTTTTAATATATCGTTCTTTTTTAGAAAGAAAAGTTAAATATATTGTATATAGTTTAATTATTTATGTGTTAATGGCACTTGCATTAGGTTCTAAAAGTATGGTGGTTTTTCCGTTGTTCTATATTTTTATAATTAAGCATAATTTTTTTAAAAAAGTGTCTTTGAAAAATATAGTAATAGTAGGAGTTTTAGTATTGTTATTTATACCATTTTTAGAGCTTGTCAGACAAGGTTTAACATATAGAATTGATGAAAATGGATTTGCTTCAATTATTCATACATTAGTTGGTCGTATAAATATGCAATTGTATTTAACTAAATTTTATGAGCATGGTTTTTATAATATAGATTATCCAAATTCTTTATATCATTTTTTTACATATTTTATACCACGAAGTTTATTAGAAAATATTGGTATAGTTGATAAACCTATCCCTTTCGGATTAGCTTATACAAGATATGTAACTGATAGACCTGAAGTTTATATGACTGTTGCTGGTGGTGGTATAGCAGAATGGATTCATAACTTTTCTATATTTGATAATATATATATTATATATTTTTCAATAGTTTTGGGTGGCTTTATAAGTGGTTTTGTTATGGGAATTTTATATAGAATTACTCAGTTAAATAATGTTTCAAAATTTATAATAATTTTAATTTTTATCCATATTGGAACTTTTTTTGAATTTGGATTTTCTGTAACCATTGGAACATTTGAAACGATTTTTACTTTGATATTTTTAATTATTGCTACAAATCTATTTATTTGGAAAAAGAGAGGATTACATAAGGCATGAAAATAATATTTACAATTCCTTCTTTATATGGTGGTGGAGCAGAGAGAGTTCTAAAATATTTAGTTGAAAATATTCAGACTAATGAAAAATTTTTAGTTACATTAGAAAGTGGTCAAAAGTATGATATATCACAAGATGTAAAATATAAAAAACTTACAAATATAGATGGTAGAAGTTCGACTATAAAAAAGATATTTTTTTTTATCATTCAATATTTTAAATTTAATTTTTTTATAAATCAAGAAAAACCAGATATTATTATTTCTTTTTTAGAAAGAAGCAATATTATAAGTATATTATCTCTAACAAATATCAAAAAAGTTATAAGTATTAGAAGTTTTATTAGTAAAAAATTTAATGATACTGGATTTAAAGGTAAAATCGTAAAGATATTTTATAAATATTTATTTAAAAAAGTAAAATATTTTGTAGTTCCTACTTATGAAATAAAAGATGATTTAATAAAGAATTTTCAAATAAAAAGTAAAAATATTCAAGTAATATATAATCCAATAGATTTAGAAAAAATAAATCAATTAAAAAAAGAACCTTTAGATAAAGAATATCAACAAATGTTTAAAAATAATAAAGTTTTAATAAATTTAGGAAATCTCACAAATCCAAAAGGACAATGGCATCTGATAAAGGTTTTTTCTAATTTAAAAAAGAAACATAGTGGTATTAAATTAGTCATATTGGGAGAAGGAAATTTAAAATATTTTTTAGTAAATTTATCTAATAATTTGGGCTTAAAAGTTTTTGATATAGATAGTGATAAATTTGACAGTAATTATGATATATATTTTTTAGGGTTTCAAAAAAATCCATATAAATTTTTATATAAGTCTGATTTATTTGTATTTTCATCATTGAGAGAGGGTTTTCCAAATGCATTGATAGAGGCTATGGCTTGTGAATTACCTATTATTTCATCAAATTGTCAATCTGGACCAAAAGAGATATTAGAAAATGGTAAATATGGGGTATTGTTACCTGTTTTTAATGGCAATAAGAATAGTTTAGAAATATCTAATATTGAGCAACAATGGATTGAAAAAATTAATGAAGTTTTAAATTGTGATATGAGTCAATATAAAAGTTTATCTAAAAAAAGAGTTCAAAAATATAAAATGGATAATATTATAAAAATATGGGAAGAATATTTAAAGGATTTAACAAATGAAAAATAAAGTGGCATTTATAATAACAGTATATAAAAATGATAAGTTAGAGTATTTTAAAGAAGCGATTGAATCAATAGTAAGTCAAGATTATGAATTTGAAAATATAAATATTTATTTGGGCATAGATGGGGAGTTACCTGATAATATAAAAAAATACATTAAAGAAAATAAAAAAGTGTTTTATAAAATTATCAAAAATCAAAAAAATAAAGGGTTGGCCTATACTTTGAATAGGTTAATTTATAATTTAAAAGAGGAAGAATATATTTTCCGAATGGATAGTGACGATATCTGTAAATTAGATCGAGTTACTAAACAAGTTGATTTTATGGAAAAAAATAAAGAAATCGAGATTTTAGGTGGAGTTATAGAAGAGATTGATGAAAATGGAAATGTAAAAATGATAAGAACTTATCCTAAGTCTATAGATGAAGCAAAAAAGTATATAATTAAAGCCTCTATATTTGCTCATCCTACTGTGTGTTTTAGAAAATCTTTTTTTAATAAAGGTTTCAGATATAATGAAAAGTATAGATTTAACCAAGATTTAGCGTTATGGTATGAAGCATTAGTAAATAATATTAAAATAACTAATTTAAGTAATATTGTTTTAAGCCTTAGAGTTTCTAATGATTTTTATAAGAGAAGAAGTTATAAAAGAGCTTTTGGAGAATTTAGAATTTATTGGGAAGGAATAATAAAATTATATGGATATAATTATAGGTTAATTTATCCAATACTAAGATTAATTATTCGCTTAATGCCTCCATTTATAGTGAAAATTATATATAATAAAAAATTTAGGAAAATTTTAAATAAGTAAAGAATAAAGAATGAAATTATATCGCTTTATGAGTTTTTTTGAATTATATGACTTAATTATTCATAAAAAATTAAAATTTACAAAATTAGAGTTAATGGATGATAAAAATGAAGGAATATTTAATGCTTTGTCTGCCCAATTACCTTCTGCTTTTAATTTAGGATTTTCTAAAACACATCAAGAAATTATTGATTATCATAATCAAATTAAACAAAATACTTATATTTCTTGTTGGACAAAAGTAAAAGATTCCATGGCTATGTGGCTTTTATATTCTTCAGATAAAATGAGCATTAGAGTTAAAACTAGTAAAGAAAAATTAGAAAGATATTTAGATAAATGGATGGGAAAAAATTTTTGGACAAATCATATTAATTCTCCAATTGGTACTTTACAAACTTTTTACCCAAAATCAAAGATTAAAGAAGTAAAATATGTTGATATAAATGAGAAAATTGAACAAATAAAAAAGTTTCATTTAAAAGAAAAAAAAAGAAAGAGAAAAGATATTAAAAAATATTCAAAATTAGAAAATTTTCCAGATATAATGTCCCTGTAAAAAAGAACCGATTTATATTAAAGACTTATTCTAGAATAGATAAAAAATAAAGGATAAGAGATGAGCAGAAAAAGAAGAAATTTTACAGCAGAATTTAAAGCAAAAGTTGTACTAGAACTTATAGAAGAAGATAAAACAATAAATGAAGTTGCGAGCAAAT
>Ga0256837_1002939_pt1 | contig 10085 bp, 12 predicted proteins | sample 4562384metaG_FD_185976 | JGI IMG/M metagenome (GOLD analysis project Ga0256837, IMG submission 185976) | Hydrothermal vent microbial communities from Guaymas Basin, Mexico - 4561-384 | ecosystem: Environmental > Aquatic > Marine > Hydrothermal vents | place: Mexico: Guaymas Basin | collected... | reverse complement strand
TTTCTATCTTTCATTACATATCTGATAAAATATTTAGCTACACTTGGAGCATCAATATTTCCTAATGTAATAGCTTCTTTAGCTACAAGTCTTGGGAAATATACTCTAATTAGAGGGAATATCATTTTTTGATATGGATTGATTGTACCAAATGTAGTAGCTTCCATCAAGATTTGATCTCTAATAATTGGTGCAGTTTGTTGTAAGAAACTTGCACTCTCAGGATCAAGTCCTTCAGTTAATCCTTTGATATAATCACCAAAAACATTTTTGTCAAGAATTACTTTGTCAAATTCTAACATAGGGTCTACATTATGAACACTTTTTACAGCATCATAACTTTCTTGAAGAACACTTTTTACCATTTTGTGGTCAACAGTGTTAGACATATTTCCTGTATTGAAAAACATAGTCAGTCCTTTTTGATATTTTTTTTTATTTTTTATTCGAAAGTTGTTATCACAACTTTTTGATATTGAAACTATTTTTCTTACTTATTCAATAAGTTGTTAATATAAAAATTGTATATGAAACAAAGATTATAAATAAAATTTTTCTATATAAATTATTTACAGAATAATAAAGAAGGAGTTAGAATGAAAGTAACATTCATTAACGGACGTGCAGATGAGTTCAAAATCGTAAAAGATTTCATGAAAGAAAATCCTGAGATTTCAATTAAATCAAATGGATTAAAAAATGCAAGATATAGTGAATTTAACGTGTATTTTGAAGGCAGAAAGGTAGCAATTATTAGAGCAAATATAGAAAACGGTTTAACAAAACCAAAAGTTGAAAAACTAATTCGTCAGTTGAAAGGAGTCAAAGAACTAATAAACAGAATAAAACCAAAAGTTGAAGAGGTAGAGTTTGATATCTAATCAACTCTACTTTTATTTTTTATCTGTTTTATCAACCCAATTTTCATCAAGTGGTTCTATATTGATTTTATCAAATTTAATCATAAAATTTGGTAACGGTAGTGAATCTATATCTATATCTTTTCCATTATAAGTAAGTGTTATATGAGGAATATATTTATCATAATCATATTTAAATTTATATTTTTTCATAAGTTCTTTATGAGCTATTTCACAAACGATACATTTTAATTCAATAACAATAGCATATATATTTTCTTTTTCATTAATAAATTTTTTAAATCCTATTGGTTTTGCATATACTTTATTTAGATCTTTTCCTATCTCAAGGTTAATTTCACCATCAAATGGTTTTTTAGAATAAATTAATGTTGTATGAAAATCATCATATTTTGAATCAGGATCAATAGTTTGTTTTACATATTCTTTTAATCTTCTTTTAGAATCACCATCACATTCAAGTTCAATATAAATTCCTGTATCTGCTTTTATTTTTTTCTTAATTATAATAGACATAATAATAACCCTTTCTAATAGTATGTTAAAAATATGAGAGAAGTGGTTATAGCCACTTCTCTTGATCGTCTTTATATTTTAGAGCTTCAAATCCTTCAAGTAATGAAGATCTTAAAGCAGTTGTTTTTGCTGTATCAATAACATTTGGGTTTGTGATAGATTCATTTAATACACAAACACCATTTACACATATCGTTCCATTTGGATTAACAGTTTTATCCTCAAATCTTGATAAATATTTTGTAACATCAGAACTTTCGATTAATGGATTATTTACCATCATATTTTTATTTGGATTAAATTTAGCTACTGGATTTGATGGATTTATAACAGCATCATATGTAACAAACACAAATCCTTCTGGAACAACATATTCTATCCCGTTTTTATTTTGAGTATTACCAACTGCTCTTAAACTAAATCCTATTGTTCCTTTATCAAGAACAATAAAATTTGTCATATCTCTACCATATTGAGTGTGTAATGTCTTAACATGACCCATTACATAATCACCATCAACCCATATTTTAGTAATCATATGTGACATAAGTTTTGGATCAATAGTTGTAATTCTTCTAATATAGCCCATTGAATCATTCATAGCTCCTGCTTCAAAAACAGGATGTCCATATTCACCAACAAGATGTCTTTCTCTTACTAATGGTTGAATGGAATCAATAACAGGTACCATTAAAGATTTTGAATAAACTCTTCTATTATTATTAACATCATCTAATTTTTGAAGTGGAGTTTCAATAGTACAAGACCAGTGTCCTGTACTTTGATCTTTTGATTCCTGTAGTACTTTGTAATCGCCGTGTCCTACTAATTGGACATCAAATAATGGATGTAAAGCATTCATTTCTTATCCTTCAGAACTGGAACCGCTAAGTATTTTTTTCCTGAATACTTCTGGTGATTCACAGTTACCACTTGGATTATATACATATCGTTTTTCTTTACCATCATACTTAATACAATCACATGTATCATATATAATAGTATGACCATGTGAGGCAAGAGTATTAGCCATTGCTAAAATTACTTTTGCACTTAAATATTTTACTTTAGCAACACCACTAATTTGATTACTAATTCCTGCTGTATCAACAAGAAGTGCATAGGTTATTGCTTTACATACTGCTGGTTTAGAAATAAGAGCAAGAATAATAAATATACCAACACCAATCATAATTCCAAGAACAGTAACGATAAATTTAACAGCAGCGTCTTTTACATTTTTTATAAAATCAATAAGTCTACCAAATAATGTTGGAGCTTTTTTCAAAAATGATTCTTTTATAGAACCATCACTTTCAACAAGTGCTAATGGTTTAGTATCAATAATCATAGTTGATTCTTCTTTAGAGGATACTCCAACAGTTAATTTTTTAATTATGTAACCACTAACTCCAATTAAAACTACTGATGTTGCTCCTACAGCAACTAGTTCCTTGAATGTTAATTTCTCACCACCAACTACAGTTTCTTTATCTTGATCTACATTTTTACCAAGTAATTTTGCAATTTTTGATACTAATGTATTAACACCAGGAATATGTGTTTTTATCCAATTCCACATAATTCTAAATGCTTTTATAATAGAATTCCATAAGAATTTGAGTAAACCTATGATTTTAGTACCAAACCATTTTAAAAAGTCCATAGGTTTTTTAAGTTTTTTACCATCTGTTTGTTCCATTTTTTGAGTAACTTTTGCTACATCGCCTTTATTTTTCCCAAATAATCCAAGAATTTTTTCTTTAAGAAGAACAAATAATCCTTGTTTTTCTTGATCAGATACTTCATCATCTTCCAATAATGGAGAGCCAACATATGTAATTTTATTTTCAGATTCTTCGAGAATAACTATATCATTATAGAATCCAAATTCCTTTATCATTATTAATCCTTTTTATAAAATTGTTTCAAATAATATCGAATCTTATATCTGTTTATTTAATTTTGATATAACAGAAGTTATTGATTTTTTAAACAAAGTAATAATCTTATTGTGTTCTTTATCTTCATATGAGTTATAGTTATTGATATATATTGTAAATAAATATCTAATTTTATAAAGGTCACTTAATATTTCATAAAAATCACTATTTTTTACAACTAACATATGTTCACTAATAGCAATTAGTTTATCGATTGTTGATTTAATTATAGCAATTTCATTTTTTGATTGGAGATCAAAATCTCCTATATCATTATTATCTTCATCTTCATCAGAATCATCACTACCAAAATCAGAATCAGAATCATCGCTATCATCACCATCATCTTCCAGAAGAATCTCTTTATCCTCTAAAAATGGTTTAATGATAATTTGTTCTACTATAGGTTTAACTATCTGATCTTTTTTTGGTGGTCTAACAAGTATTACTTTTGGTAATGATGGTTCTTTAAAATAGTATGCACCAAATCCAAATCTTGTATAATACTGAAGTAATTTATCATTCCACGGAACAGTGATTATAGGTATTTTTTCTTTTTCTGATAATTTAATAATATATTTCATTAACTTTGTTCCAACACCATTATTTTTCTTTAAAACAGCGATATCAGATAAGAATAATGCTCTTTTAGATTTAATATGTTTAAGATATTTATCTTTTATGTTTATATATTTAACCCTAACGAATCCTAATAGTTTATCATTACTATCAACATATAAGTAAATTTTAGAATTTTCTAACTGATTTTTTAAAGTATTCTTATCAAATTTTACTTTAAACTGTTTCTCATATATTTTTTTATAATCCTGAAAATATTTATCAAGATTATCTTTTGTTAATGGAATAATCATGGAGAATCCTTTTTTATTTGTTCCAATGAGACCACCCAAATAATCTTACAGCCCAATAAAATATATTACTATAAATTTTTGATAATATTGAATAATCGCCGATATACTGTATTCCTTCTTTAAGAATTAAATCAGCTTCTTTTCTTGGAAAAGGTTTTGTTGAATAAAGAAAATCATGAATAACTACTACTTGATTATATAGAAATTCAAAAGGAACTAATGATCTTACAATTCGAGGAACAGATGCAAAATCTGTTTCGAATCCTGAAGGAACTCTAATATAATAATTTAAAAGAACTGCTTTTATATCCTTAACAAGAACCCATTTTCTTTGTTTATTGTGTAATTCAACAACAACTTTACTTTTTAATCTATTATGGAGTTTTTTGTATTTCGGCATATATGAATCCTTCTTCATTATATAGTTTCTTCAGGAACAAATCCTATGATATCGATAACTGATGTAATTTGAGGAGTTCCATCAATATTAAGTGGAGCAAGATCACCAATATTATCAACTAGACCTGCAACATAATCTAAAAACATTTGATATGTTAAATCTTTTGATAATTTTTTCATGAATAAAAGAGCTCTATCAACATTCTCAAATTTTTCTCCATATGTTAATAGTTTAGCTCCTCTTCGCATACCTTCAATTCTTGAAATTAAATCATTATACTCACCTTCATATATTGCTCCATTTTGTAAAACAAGTTGGATTAAATCTTCTACAGCCATACCTGTAATCTTTGCCTCATATTCAAAAAAGGAAGTATTATTTTTCTTTGCTTGTTCATATTTAACTCTATAAGCATCAACTTGTGCTCTATCAATATCAGGAACTACTATATATGGTGCTTCATCAATTAATTTAGATGAAACTTTTTTAATTATATTTAAATAATTTTCTTTTTTCCATTTAATATACGCATCTTCATCAAAAACCCAAACACTATTTGTTTCATCATATCTATAGAATGTAAATTTTGTAGGATCAGTTTCATCAAAACCTGTTTCTGTATATTTGAGTGATTCATCAACATTAATTTTATTAAATTTTTCAACTGTATTTACTGTTAAAACAAAATATTTTGTTGTATTATTATATACATATAACATCTATATATCCTTTATTTAATTTTGTAAGAACAAAGCATCTAGTAATTTTTGTATATTAATAGTATTATTATTCCAAGCTTCACTAGATTTTGTCCACATAACCAACAGAACAATATCTGTACCTTCATCAAATCTATAATCATCATAATCACTATTAGGTGAGGTTGACCAATAATGTATTTTAATAGGTTTTTTAGTAAATACAACATGATGAACTGCATGAGAAACACATGTATGAACAACTTTATATGAAACATATATATCTACATCAACAATAGGTTGTAAATTAGTTACTGTATCAACATTGCTTGCGCTATAATCAGTAACACTAATATTTCCCCAGAATCTTAAACTATCAACATCATCAAGATTATATAGTAGAAATCCATACCCTCTAAATTTAGCAAATGTATATTCGAGATACCTTCCATCACTATAAATATAATTTCCCCAGTTATAAATATCATCACCACCATCTTTAATACAGTAATTACAACCATCATAACTAATATTAAATGTACCAGGGGCTAAATTTATTAAATTCTGTTCATAGTTTCTTGAGAGTTTAAATTTATAGTGACCTTCTGTATCATTTGATCCGCCACTAGAATCATTTCCTACATATGTTATAACTCCTGTTTCAGGATCAATTTGAAATTGATTATTATTGAAATAGCTTACTACATCTTCAGTTGTAAGTAATTTCTTTTCTGAAATTAAATTTCGTAATAAATCAATACTCGGATATTCGATAGTGTTATTGTTATTATCTAGTGAAATTAATTTTTTATCAGCAATATTTTGAATTAATTCACCTTCAACCATATCAGTAGGGAGTTTATCTGTTGTATATGTTCTTCTTGGTTTTATTATGATACTTTTTGCCATAGTAATCCTTTTTCTTTTTATAAAAAATAAAAATAGAACAACCTTTTATAGTTGTTCTATTCTACTAATCAATATTTTAGTTACATATTAAAATATACCACCATCAATTATTCTTGTATATTCTAAACCACTTTCATCAGATTTAACTTGTACAAGAGCACTTGCATAACCTGTATAACTTGATGGAGTATCAGATAATGATAAGAACGATGGTGTTATTTGAGTTTGAGAAACAGCTTTCCATAATTTATCAGTATCATCCCAAACTAGTACATCACCATTTGCAGGTGAAAGAGTACTATCAACATCATTAATATCTTTCATATTTAATACAACATCACCTGTTTTACCATTTACTGAAGAGACATTTTGTGGTGTTAAAATTTGAGTCCAATCTGACATATCACCATTATTATTACTATTTCTGATATAAGTTTTGTTTTCATCAGTCCTAACAGCAATATCTCCTGTTTGAGCATCAAGAGCTAATTGTGCATCTTCGCTATCTACAACAAATACATCAGAAATTGAGAGAGGTGGCAATTGATCAGTAGGAATTTTTCCATTTTCATCAAGTGTTGCTACACCATTTGCTTCACCTTTTTCAGCTGCTTTAATAAAATAATCAACATCAACTTTAATACCACCAGGAGTTTGTCCATCTCCAACATATAGTTCATGAGTATCTGTAGTTATAATTAACTCACCCTCAGCAGGAGTATAATTTAGTCTATTTGTAGAAAGACCTCTTTTTACAATAAGAGTAATATTTGTAGCCATAGATTATCCTTTTATAATTTGTTTAATTTTTAAAATGTTCCACAATCTAGATAAGAAATATATTCTACGATTTTTTCACTCGACCAAGTTTTTTCATTTGAAACATTGTTATCATCGATACAACATGTGGCATTTTGAAGTTCTTCAGATATTTTCTCACTAGACCAAGTTGTACTAGAAGAAACCGTATCATCATTTATTATATTTGCAACTCCAGTACAACCTGGATAATAAAACATAATTTCAGACATAGTTAGTCCTTTATAATCACATTACCTGTTTTTAATAATTGTTAATATTAGAAGAGATCTTCATCACCTTCACCTTCGCCACCTTCATTAGAACTATTAAGTATTTCATCAATTTTTTCAGCAAGATCAGCATCAGTTAATGAATCAAAATCAATCCACGGTAATAATGCTTTTATAAAATATGATCTTGGAAGTTTTAGATTTTTTACTGTTTCAACAATAGTACTTACATTAGAATACATTTCAGCTAATCTTTCAAGAATTAAAGCTACAGGTGGATTCAATTTAATTGATATTTGATTAAGTTGAACATTAGGCCCTATTGTTTTTACATAGAGTAGTTTAACTAATCTATCGATACCTTTATTTAATGGTCTCTGTAGTTTCGCAATAGTTTTGGAATATTTTGCATTCATTTGTGCTAGTGTATATCTGCTGTCTTCAGGTCTTTCTAATCCTAAATAATTAGGAGGAGTATCTAGCCCTGAAATGATTTGATCATTCATAAATTTTAAATCTTCAATTTTACTTTGTAAATCACCTGAAGGTTGTACTTCAATTTCAAAGAACTGTTGTCCTTGTCTCATAGGAACCCATAGATCTTCAAATTGTGTAAGTTGTTTTACAAGAGCATCAACATCTGAATTCATATCAACAGCATATTTTCTTTGCTGTAATTCATTTTTGATCTGTTGAATATATCTTGCACTATCATGATCTAATCCGATATCTACTTTAAATATTCTAATATCAGGTGCTCTTGTAAATCTATATAACATAGTAGCGTTATTACCTATTATTAAATATTTTGCAATTTCTCTAATTGGTTCTAATCTACTTTCACCATAAGGAAAATTATTCCCAATAAAATCATGAATCATATTATCAACAGGAACAAATCTCGTTTTAATATCACTAATACCTTGATTATATGAATTCAATAATGATGCCACAAAACTTTCATACTGTGGATTATTACTTAATAATTTTTTAAGAGCAGGAATATTTGAGTCCTGAAATAATTTTTGTAAAATATTTTTTGCAAGTTGTTCATTTGGTGGAACATTTCCTGGTTGCGGAATAATTACTAGATACCCAATGATTGTATCAAATGAGTGAACAACTAGTACATTTTTTGGACTAATAACTTTTACATTTATTTCCTCTAAACTTAGATTTAAATCTTCAGGAACTTTTCCATTTTTATCATCTTCTAAAAGAATTCTACCATCAGATGTAATTATTGATTCACTTAGTTCTTCTATTTCATCACTTTTATCAATTAAATTCATATTCTCATCAACAGAATATGTTTTTTCAAAATAATACTTTGATGTACCAATTCTTTTTTGAATAATTTTATCTTCTGAATCTTGTAGAACTTTGTATTTATATAGTGAAGATTTTGTTTCTTCTACTTCAATAAAATAACATCCATATTTTGCAAGATCATGTGCAGCAGATTCAATAACTGATTCAAGTTCTTTTGCTTTAACGATATTTTTACAAGTTTGTACTACTGTTTTAATATCAGGAGTAATTTCAACAAATCCTTCAATTTCATATTTAAATATATTTGTAAAGTTATTATCAGGAGTTATTGTATTATCAACTAATGTACTTAGTGCTGCTGCAACTGTAGGTAATTTTTGTACAATTTTATCATAATCGTTATATTTACTTAACCTATCAGGTTCAAGATTATATTGTTGAGATTCTGCTTGTTCAAATAATCGATCAATTGATTTATCTTTATCAATTGATGGTTCCGCCTGTATTATCGATTGAATTGAGATATTCTTTAACTGTTCAAAATTTGATGATTTCTCAATAGTTTTAATAATAATATCATCAAAATTTAAACTTGATTTTGTAACCAATTTATTTAATAAATCAAATGGAGAAGCCATTTTTCACTCCTGTTTTTATAATATTATACATATGAATTTTCTTCTTTTCTTGAATTATGTATTATTTCTAAATGTTCTTTTGATATAATTGATTTATTGAATAAAAATACATCAAAATCTCGTATCATATATTTAATAAATGACTCAATATTATTAAATTTTACATCAATAATTACTTTTGTTGATTCAGCTTCTCCATATAGTTCGATAAATTTATTTACATATGATTTAACAAGATTAGCGTATTCTTCTGGGAGTAATTCATTATTTTTGATAAAAACATACTTACCAAATTCATATTTCATAAAATAATCTTTATATTCATCAAAGTTTGTAATATAAATACCATACATAGTTTTGATATATTCCGGATCATATTTTTTCTTTTTATCAACCTTTTTTAAAATAAAACATGAAATAGTACCAACAACAACTCCAATAGTAAGACTTATTATAACTTCATTTAAAAGAACTATCATATCTTCTCCTTTTCAAAGTGTTAAAAATACAAAAAAATAAAAGAGGAAGAATTATTCTTCCTCTTTTTCATCAAATGAGATATCAAATTCATCATCGCCCTCATCGTCTTCGTCAGTATCATCATCTTCATCATCGTCACTATCATCACTATCGTCATCAGATTCATCTTCGTCTTCATCATCGTCTTCTTCATCATCTTCGTCGCTATCATCACTATCATCGTCATCTTCGTCTTCATCTTCGTCGTCATTTTCATCACCGCTATCGTCATCACTAGTATCATCATCTTCATCATCATCGTCGCTATCATCACTATCGTCATCATCACCAGATTCATCATCTGATTCAAACAAGAAACTTAAATCATCAGATTCAGTAAAATCTTCTGATTCATTCATACTATTACACTCACCAAGTTCTTCATCATCAACATATCCATGATCAT
>Ga0256837_1002938_pt1 | contig 10085 bp, 8 predicted proteins | sample 4562384metaG_FD_185976 | JGI IMG/M metagenome (GOLD analysis project Ga0256837, IMG submission 185976) | Hydrothermal vent microbial communities from Guaymas Basin, Mexico - 4561-384 | ecosystem: Environmental > Aquatic > Marine > Hydrothermal vents | place: Mexico: Guaymas Basin | collected... | reverse complement strand
TGTTATCCCTGTACTTTTTAGCTTTAAAAATATGGACATATTAAATATGCCTATTTTACATACTTTAAGCTAAAATAATTGTCCATATATTTAAAAAATAAAATAGACAAAAAATAGATTTTGTCCATATAAAAAAGGAATTAAAATTATGAAAAAAATACTTTTACTCTTATCTTTTAGTGTGCTTCTATTCGCTACAAATGTAAGTGACTTTATCAGCAAGCATCAATGCAACCAGATTATTGATAAAGAAATATATACTGTATGTTATTCATATAAATATAAAGGTGCATTAGGTGGCTGGACTACACTTGATGGTGATAAAGTTAATGCTGTGAACATCAAAAAAAGACCTCGCTTTTATGAGAACAAAACAATTCCAAAAAAATATCGCACCAAATATAGCGACTATACAGGAATGGGCAGAACTTGGAATCGTGGGCATTTTATAATAGCGGATGCCGATGCAGATTATTCTAAAAAATCACTGCACTTAGTCTATGATATGAGCCAAATTCAACCCCAAGCATCAAAGGTTAATCAAAAAGCATGGCTGAAAGTTGAAAAATATGGACGAATGCTTGCGACAAAACTTGGATATGTTCACTCCGTTACTGTTGCAAATTATAGAGGTGCTACCAAAAAGCTAAAAAATAATATTATTATTCCTGTTGGTTTTTATCGAATTTATTTCAATGATGAAGCTAATTTTAAAAAGTGCTTTTACTATAAAAATGACCCTTTTGTAGATTGGAAAAATGATAAGCTTAAAGAGCATCTTGTTGATTGTAGCAAAATTCATGCTAAGCAATAATTTAGAAAATTGTACTTAAAATTGGAATGCTATCTAAGTAAATAAGGCACTATAAAATTTTAAAAAATCAAAATGCCCTGTTGATTACTAGTTAGATACACTACTGTTTGAGGCAATTTTTTGTCTTTATGTTTCTTTTATCTTGTTTCTTCTTTGTTCTTTTTTTCTATCTCTATTTTTTTATAATTTCAATAATTCTTTTTTCTTTTCACTAAACTCTTCTTTGGTAATGATTTTTTCATCAAGTAGCTGTTTCCAATATCTTATATCTCTCAAATTTGATTCAGTCTCATTAGATTCTTTTTTCTCTTTTGCTTTTTTACTTACAGTATTGCTTTTGAGTTTATGTATAAAAGTTTCATGCCATTCATGAATTTCCAAAGGTGCAACCAAAGGAACTTCAATTCTTTTTTCTTGAAGCATGGTGTAAAGTTCTGTTAGATGTTCTTTTATTTTGCTTTCATTAATTTTAAGAACTGAAATTTTTGGTGAATTTATAAATTTAAACTGTAATGCATTAAATCCATAATGAATAGACTCTAATGATTCCATTGGAAAATTTTGTTCTTTACCATCTACAAAAATAATAAAACAATCATTGTCTGTTCCAAGTAGTTTTCCATTTTTAGATGATAACTTATGAAAAGCCATGAATGGTGCAAGAATAACTCCTCCAATGACAGTTCCAAGAATATTACCAGCACCTTCTAAAGCTTCATCTTTAGAATTTTTGATTTCATAATTACCATTTTTATCTTTATATGCTTTATAAGACAATTAAACCCCTTTTATTCATATTGTAGAATACACTCTTATTTTACATAAAATAATATTAATAAAAACATAGAATATTTCTAATCTATGATTTATATAATTCATTATTTGAAAAGTCAAGACTTCTTTTTTTTAGTTGTTTTTCAAGAATATTGATTTTTTCAATAAGCATTAATTCTCTATTTAGAGTTTCTAAATAGAGTTGTTTATACCGCTCTTTATCTACTCTTAGCTTATTGAGTTTTTGTTCTGCTTCTTTTTGTGGAGCATTTTGATGCTTGCTAGCTTTTTCTATAGCTTCTATTAATTCAGTAAAGACTTCACGACTCTTCTTAATTGAACCTCTTTTTCTTCCTGCTTCCAATGCAACAGTATCTTTATTTATTTTAGAGCCAATAGGTATATTTATTGGCTCATTACTTACAAGTCGATTTAATGCTTCAAAATATTCTTGTATAGTCTTATTGATATTTTCCATTACTATTCCTTAATGAGTTTTTTTTGTATATTTTCTAAAGATTTTAGTTCGTCTAGTTCTGTCCTATATTCAATAGAATCTTTATTTAAACAATCCAAAAAAGCTTTTTGTTGTCTTATTGTATTTTCTAAATTTGTTTTTTTTAAAATACTGCTATCGCATTCTATACAAGCAGAGAATGACCTAGTTAAACTTGAATCACAAGCTTCAATAGAAACACATGCCCCTATTGCTGTTTCTTTATATGCAATCTCTCCTTGCTGAAACTTTTTTGTAATTTTTTCTCTGTTATCTGCTAAGAAAATATCTAAGTCTTTATGTGTATTGTCTTTATTTTTTTCGATTAATTTCCCATGAGTTCCATAGAGTTTTTCATCAGAAAACAAAACATCTCTAATGTAAACTAAAGCATCTATCTCTGGTTTAAGCTTGTCAAAATCTTTGGCAATATGCTCTTTTGGTACATCAAATATTTTCCTTGCTAAACTAGCACCATTTGCATAATAAAGTGTCATCTCTCTGAAAATATGTTTAAGTTGTTTTTGTAATGCTCCAAGAGAAACTATGCCACTTTGAATAGAATATATTGCCAAGCTTCTTCTGTATTGGTGTGATTTAAAATTCCATACCTCACCTATATTAATTTTTTTCATACTGTTAGTAATATCAATATATTCTACTTGTTCTTTATCTTCCACTGTAATGGTAATTTTTGTCTTATCCAAAGGAAGCTGTTCGTTTTCAAGAAATTTTCTTTTAGGTATTATTCGCTTTGGTATATCTGTTTTAAGCAGAGCAGAAAAAAGTATAAATAGAGGCAACTCATCGAAATTTTTAGTTCTGTAATGCTCAGCAGATTCGTTAAGTACATTTAAAAGCATAATGATTCTTTTAGTTTCTTTTGATGTAACCCATTTCGCTGTCTCACTTCTGGCTTTTAGTTTTGATGTTGTGCTTATTAAGTAACATACTCCACTTTCATTAGAGACTTCTTGAGTGCAATTGTTTGTTAGATTTAATACTTCTCCTCTTCTCATGCCTGTATAGGCATGTATTAGATGAGAACATGTACCTTGTATGTGAATTATAAACTCTAAAAAGTCTCTTCTGTTTTTGATATTGTATTTTGCGAATATTTTTAAAAGATTATATTTTTTTGCTTCTGCTCTAAAACTTAGTGTTTTGTTGTTTTTGTGCTTACTAGAGGCAAATAGATGGTTTTCTAAAAAAAGTTTTAAAAAGTTTTTAATTCCATGTATATTTTTCTCAACTTCTTTTATTTGTTCCCATCTCTGAGATAAACTTTCAGACAAAATACGAAGGGGAATTATTTCGGTTTGATGCAATCCTCTTACAAAAACACTTCTCAACTTATGTAGTTTCTGAATCACTTCCTCATCATACTGATAATTAATTTTTGTTTGATTATTGTTTCTGTAATGGAGAAAAGATAATAGGGATACTAGATGTGAGACTCTTTGTCGGTTATAGCACTCTTCATCAATATATTTCAGTAGATTTTTTCTATCCTCCAAACATTTTTGTATATCTAAATTATGTCTTATGACAAACTCCGACAATGGTTTGAATATACTTGTAAAGTAATGTTTTAGAGTTCCTACTGAATATTGAGAACCCTCTCTTCCATTTCCATATATTATTAATAACAACATGAGTTTTTTAACACTTTGAATTTCTTTTTTTTGAATATTTTTTTCAAAATAAAACATAGGATGTTGTGAGGGGTCACTTGTGTATGGTTCAAAATTCCATACCATGTCTTTGTATCTTGATAAAACATTACCATTTGTATCTCTGGAAATCACAAAATCTCCATTTATATTATTTATGTCTAAAACATCTAAATTTAATGTATCAGGGGCAGATAATTCTGAAGGGAGAAAATTATCAAATATTTGTACTGCATTAACCATCATTTTAGAACTCCCATAGAAATTAGTGTATTTAATTTATGCTCCCAATATGGATGCAAATTTTCATCATCAAATACATCATTATGTATCTTATTTACCTGCTCTTTTGTCATCATATTTTTTGAAATAATTGCTTCAAAAATATTGTTTATTCTATTTAGGACTAGACCATAGATTGAGTTAAAGTGCTCTTCACTTTTTGCTATATATCTACATTCATTTATAATGTACTTCAAGCTAAATAATTTATTTATATCTTGTTCATCTATATGTAGTCTATAGTTTTCGCAAAATAAACAACCTTCCTTGCTATTACAACCTACAAACACATCGGGTAAAGAGGACATAGGTTGTTTTGGATTATCTAAATCAGTACACCATCCAATTGCGGTTTCAGTATGATTTTTATTATTATGAATTATTTTGCTATTTAAGGTATTAAAATAGTTTTCAAGCTCTTCTTCGACCATTTCATTAGTTGTGCCTTGATAATGCTTCATTAAGGTACTAATTGATGTTTGAGCTGTTTGGGAAGCGACAAGGATACCATGCTTTTTAATAGTTTGAAATGTTTTATTTATACGAAGTTGTCTCGATACGATAATTGGCAAATCTGCATCAACATGTTTTTTAAACTTTCTGCTTATTACTGAACTAAATGAACCTTGCTTTTGTCTTGGAGAGATAGCTACTGTATCTTTAAAGCCTAAAAAAAATAAATATTCAAACTCTTTATTGCAGAGAAGGTAATCTCGTAATTTTAAGAACTTTTGAAAGTCTTTAACAAAACTATTTCCAATCTCAAATTCGACAACCTTATTTCCAGCTCTATATTTTATATTTTTAAATCTATGTCTCTTTTTTTCAATTTTATATTTATCACTCCACTTTAATGTGGATGCTGTTGAATCATTCATGCCTGTATTGGCTAAGAAGAGGATATAAAATGCTTTAAGACCATATGAAGCCATAAAGAATTTCCTTCTCGATTGAGGTTTATTTTCTGCCTCTATTGTTTTTAAAAAAAAATTTTGCTGGTAACGAGCTGATTTTAATTCTATACTATACTCTTTCACTATCTCATCTATTTGTTTAATTCCACCTGTTTCCTTGTTAAATGAATGTGGATAATTTGTGTCTGTTTCCCTATAAAATAACTTTCTCGAAGGAATACACCAATACTTCTTGTTAACTAACTCTATTTGATGTGGAAATGTTTTATCTTCTAAAATAAAGTCAGCCATTTGATGAAACATATTGTAATAGAAATTATAATGATATTGCTGTTCGTCTTGTGGACTTCTTTCTGTTTTATCCCCAGTGTGTTTTTTTCTACCGATAAAAGCTACACTATCCCCTAAAAGATTTGCTTTATCGTTATAAATGTTATATAGCATATTATATACATCCGTTTGTTTTCCAGCAGATGTAAAAGTAGTAAGTTTGTTAGTTCTGATTAGCCCTTTTAAAAAAACAGTATATTCTCGAAAAATTTGTATTGCCTTGTTCAAATCATTATCAAGCTCAAGTTTATTTTCATTTAACCAATTAGTAAAATGTATTATATTAAGAATTGTTGTATGTATAGTTGATTCTTTTAAGCCTAATTGATATTTTTGTATTGCAATATCTATTATGTATCGAATAATTTTTTCTCTTTCAGCGATGTATGAATCTTTATTTACTTTGAGTCCGTAGGGAGTTTTGATAAGTTCTTTTTCTCTGTAGAGAGCTTGACAAATAATATTTCTTTTACCAAATATGATGCCTATGTTTTTTAAGTCAATTTGTTCATTTTCTTTGTGTATCGCTATAAGTGATTCAATAGGAACGAAAAAAATTGGAAGTTCTTTTAATTTACTCATACATTAATTCCATTAAATATTTTTCATAATCATCTTGTGCTTGTTCTTTGATTTTATGCTTGTTTCTAAAAGTTAAATACTTTTCTGTTGTTGATAGACTTGAATGACCCATTCTTTCTTTTATATATATCAGAGCATGTGATAATTTTAGTTCTTTTTTTTCTACCATAGCCATTAGTTTGTCAAGCAGATTCATTCCAAATGATGCTCTTAAATCATGAAAAGAGAAATCAAGCTTAACTCCTTTGTTTTGTAACTCTTTTTTCAGTGTAGTATGTATAAATTGCCTTACAGCATTTCCATTTGGAGAATCTCTATAAAGTTTTCGATATGAATCGTCATTAGAAGCATAGTAAGGTATGCCTAAGCGATTTAAAAATACATATTGTAGTTCATTGGTATCAAAAATATGTTTAGCTCTATCAAGTCGTTTTAATGCTCTAGGAGAGTTCAAATAAATTTGTACTTTTTCATACACCCATCTTGGGAATATAAGGGTATGAAGCTTTTGAAATTTTGTATCACAATGTGTGCCATAGCCTACTTGAATTCGTATTTCTGTTTCATCTTTATGTGGAATCTTAAAAAAGTGTTTTCTTCTGAGGGTAAAAACTGTTTGCATTCTTGCACCCGTTGTAAGTGCAATTAAAAATCCTAAAGTCATTTCAGTATTGCCAATATTTTTTAGTGCATGCAATAAAGATTTTTGTGTCTCTTGGGTTAATGGGTGTAATCTCCCACCATCTTCAATTGCTTCATCATATAAGTCTGGATTGCTTGTAGCAATAACCCTTCCTACATCAGTAATATTGACCTGTTTTGATTGAGAAAACCCTTGTCTATCTTTATAGATAATGGATGTTATACCGTCTTCCCAAAGAGGGAATTTGAATTTTATATTCTCTACATCAATTAAATATCTATAAAACCCTATGACAGAACCTATTCTCCTTTTTACAGTATTTACTGATATTTTGCCATCTTTTAATAATTGTTGCAAGTGACTTCGGTACATATAGGTTGGTCTTAATACTTTTCTTGGAGCGGAAAGATAATCTATATTTTCACTGTCGCACCACTCTTTAAAGTTTTTCAAATCTGATGCGATAGAATCTAATGTTTTTGATGAAGGTTTATTATATGATTTTAGTTTTGATAAGATATAAAGATTTCCATGTTCCCATAATGAACCATCATTGTTTATTAAAAGTGGATAATGTAAGAAGTTGTCAATATCGAAATCATCATTGGTTGATTCTATAACTTTGTGATTTTGAATCTCTGGTGTATAGATTTGTAGTTGAGATATTAAATGCTTTTTCATTTTTCTTTCTCTCCATCATATTCTTTAAGAAGTGTTTTTAATCTTATTGCTTCACTGATGGTTTCATATTTATTAATAAGCTCAACATTGCTGAGAAACCATTTACAATAGCTGTCATCACTTAATAGGTTGGCTATTGATGTATGTTTATATTTCCCAAAAGTTACTTTCTTTGAAGAAAGGTACTCTAAATATTCTTGAAGTCTTTCTTCTTTGATTGTATCATCATTTATATCCCACCATATGTTAGAGTTGTTTTCATATAACAATGCCTTTGGTAACATTGTTTCAGTATCAAAATATCTTTTATTTTCCACTCTACTAATATTGAATTCTTCTGTAATATTAATAACTCTTCCGTAATTAGGAGTTTTAATTGTCTTATATGCTTTATCGTAACCACCAAAAGATTGTAATTCTCCATCTTCACTGTAAAATTCTGATAGCTCAATATGTCTGAAAGCTTTTGAATAATGAACAGGGTAAATTGATTTGGGATTTGTTTCATCCCAATAAAAACATTTTCCGTTATACATTTCATGAAAAAACTTTTCAATCATTCTTGGTCTAAATGGTTCTTCCCCTAACGGTTCATAAAGTGGAACTATCCATAATACAGGAATACCAATAGAAGTATATTTTTCTGTTCTTTTGATTATATCACTTGGTTTGATTGAACTTTTTTGTATTTCAATTGCCAGAGGTTTGTTGTTTATTCTTCCCGATAAGTCTGGTGTTGAGTTGATACTAGATATGTGTCGTTCTGCTTCCCAATTCCCTTCTGGATAAACAGATTGAAGAGCAGATAATAGCTCATTTTTACATGTAAGATGAAGTTTTGATTCTGGAGTAAAATCCATATTTGATTGTCTCGCAACATGATAGAAATGGTCGATTTTATCCGTACATCTACGAAAGTTCACTTTAGATAAACATTCTGCACAATATAACTCACCATCTTCTTTAGAAACTTCTTTAATATTTATAGAAGTATTATCACTTTGTTTTCTGGCATACCCTTCAAGAAGTCCGTTACAACCAATATCTTTTTGATTATTCTTCATTGTTTCTGCGACCCAATTAATCTATTTTGATAATCTTCAATAAGAGTATCTATGTTTTCTAATGGAATTTTAGAATCTTGAAAATTATCAATATTATGTGCATAGTTATCCAAAAAATCTATAAACTCTCTATTGATAATATGTTTATGTGATTTTAAAATATTGTAGGCTTTTTGCCTATCTTTTGTATAGTTTATAATGTTCGTTAAAATGTAAATATACTTACTACTATAAGCATCAGTTCCATAAAGTAAAGTTATTACCATGTAGTATATATGATGATGTTTTTTAAAACTGTAAGTATCTGTCTCATTTATAGTAATTGTTATAGTATCTTCTTTTACATTGACATTTCTATCACCAATTGTTGTCTTAAGTTCTTTAAAATAGTTCTGAGATACCACATCCAAAGCATCGCTTTCTAATCTTGAAAAAGGAAAAGATATGTCTGTTTGCATTAAATAGATACTAATCCAATTAACAGTTAAAAATCTAAGTGTTTTTCCATTTTCTGTATCTCCTTGAATTGTCATACCTACACATTTCAGAGCAAAATCATCTTCGATTTTAAAAACTGCTGAACCACTCATTCCATCTAAGTTTTTTAACCCTTTACAGTTGTAGTCTGTTTCCATAATAGCTTCTACTGCTCCATTCAAAATTTTAGAACATTTACCATACACGAAACATTTATAAATTGTCATACTGGAAGTGTTGTCTATTTCGTTTGGAGTTGTAAAGTTGTATTTTTTTGGAAAACCAATTGCAACTAACTTGTCACCTTCTTGAAGTAATCCTAAATCTTTGGTGTCAGCATGACCTAGTGAATGTTGCCAATCAACATAATTACCATTGAACTCATCAGATAGTGACATAATTGTAATATCTTTTGCTTCTTTAGAAAAAAAGGCATCTGTAATAGGACTTTTGTCTCCAAATGTCTCTTGAAATTCATGATTAATTGGAACTCTATAAATCATATCGATAGGCATTTTAGAACTGTCATATTTTAAATCATAAAAACCAATTTTACTTGGAATAATTATATCTATATCAATTTCAGATTCATAAGTGTTGTGAATGCTATCTTTATGGCATACTGTATGTCTAGCTGTTAAGAATAAATATGTATCACCGTGCTTAATTGTAAAACCACTGCCAGAAATACTATATCGCAAACTGTCAGGCATATACTTATTATGATTATAGAATACAACAGGTCTTAAGGCATCTAGTATTTTCAAGTTGTTATATTTTATTTCTTCGGTTATTGAAGTATATTTTTTTTGTTTTTGTTTTAGGTATCTCTCTTGTTGTCTTAAATATCTTCTTTTCATTTCATTCCAAAAATTGACTTTATAACTATATTATAGTATTATTTGTCCATAAAGTCAAAAAAAGGATATTTAATATTTTTAATAAACTAATATGTATCCCAGCAGAATCATTCGGAAGGCAATTCTCTTGCTGGAGAGATGGAGATGCTCAATGTGTTAATTCTAAAGGCAAACACTACAAAGGTCGTAAGTGTTGTACAAAGGTCAATAAACAATATAGAATCATGCAAGCAGATATGCACAACCTCTTCCCCAGCATAGGGGAATTGAATGCAGATAGAAAAAATTATAGATATGATTTTGAACTACCCTCTCAAGGTCAATATGGAGAGTGTAAGTTTAATGTAATATTTAAGCAAAGAAGAGCAAGGGTTCGTGAAGAGATACGAGGTATGATAGCAAGAGATTATCTTTATTTTCATAAACGATACAAGATGAAACTCTCAAAACAAGAGCTAAAAAAATATCAAGCTTGGAATAAACAGTATCCTCCAT
>Ga0256837_1002935_pt1 | contig 10086 bp, 18 predicted proteins | sample 4562384metaG_FD_185976 | JGI IMG/M metagenome (GOLD analysis project Ga0256837, IMG submission 185976) | Hydrothermal vent microbial communities from Guaymas Basin, Mexico - 4561-384 | ecosystem: Environmental > Aquatic > Marine > Hydrothermal vents | place: Mexico: Guaymas Basin | collected... | reverse complement strand
ATAATCTTCTTTTTAGAAGTATAGAAAACTCTTTAAAGGTGTATGAACCTCTTTTATTGTTAGGAACAACAAAAGATATAGAGGATACATTAAATCACTTTAAAAGAGTTGTTAAAGAGTGGAATATGAATGAGAAAAAATATCAAGATAAAGACACAAATATTTTTATCAAAGATTATTCAGTAGACATAAATGAGATAGATAATCTTGTGTTAAATCTCATTAACGATTCTCTAAAAGGAAAATTATGAAAATAGATACAAATTTACTAAAAGAATCAGTTAGAGGAATGATAGATAATAAACTTAAAAAAGATAAGTTTATCAAAAAAGGTATGACTTATTTTGTATCTAACAATACTCTAAAAGTTGTTGATAACAAGAACAAAGATAATGAATTATATATATGGATAAACCATAGAAATAAATCAAATAAGAAATCTAATATAGAATTTTTATTGGGAAAACACCAGTTATCAGACTCATTTCTTATGAGTTTGAATACTAAAAATCTATTAGAAGAAATAGATAATCATATAGATTTAATTCCATCAATGGGAGTAAATAATGATTGAAGAAAATAAGAGATTAAAAGCAGAGATTGAGAGACTAAATAACATTATTAGTTACTTAGATAACAATCTGACAAAGTTATTAGAGAAACACTATTCAAAGAAGTAAAACCCTATCTCAAAGAGAGGGGGGGGGAAGATATGGTTTTAATTAGAGGAAATAGTATAGAAGAGGTAAAGAGGGTATTCACAGAGGAATACTCCAGTAAAGAATTTGAGTTTTTAACACTCAAAGATATAGAGAAAATAGATAATCAATATCTATTTTTATTTAGTAAATAAAGGAAAAATTATGAATAAAGAATATGAATTAAGAGTTTATGAAACAGAACAAGACAGAGACAATGGGGAGTTTGTGTTAATCCCTTTTTCTTCTTGTGTTGGACTTAAAGAAGCAATAGAAGAGAGTTATGATTATTTTAACAATAATGAATGTGTTGAACTTCTTGAATCAGATACAGAGGAAGTAATTCTAAATTTCTCTTGGGAATACAATGAGGATGGAAATAAGTTTAAAAATTATGAATTTTACACTGAAGAATCAAAAGAATATTTAATTAAAAAATCTGTTAAGAATAAGAGATAAGGAGTAGATTATGATAATAAGTAAAATTGTAAAAAATGAAGAAGAATTGGGTATCAAATTATGTAAATCTGATATAAATGTAGATAAATACAAAGATTATGATAACTTAAGAAGTGTTGAGATTGTCAGTAAATATGTTTTGTTAAGTGGAGATGAGATTCTTACAAAAGAATACGACTCACTAGAAGAAGCAGAAAAACAATTTGATAAATTATTCATTGATTCTACATATGAATTATTAAAAAAAGAACTTGAAGAAATTATTGAAGATTTAGAAATTATCTACAATGATAGAAATTATATTTTAAGTAATAAAGATAAATCTTTTTATATAAATTTAGATATTGATTATGATTATTTAAAAGTAAATAGTGGAAGTTGTTACATAAATCCTTTTAGTCTTACGAGTGCTAAATATTTACAACAAATCGGATACAACCCTAAATCAGAAATTACATTATATATAGATGACAACAATATTATTGAAAAAACTATGGATAAATATTCTAAAAGGATTGAAGAAATAATATTTGATATTAAAGATACAGAAACAGAAGATGATGAAGACAATCCTGATTATATTGATTCTCTTGGAGAAGAAAAATTCAAAGATGAATTTGAAGAAAACAAATTAATAAATTTATCAAACAAATACAACATATCAGAATCAGAAATAAATGGTTTATGTAATGGATACATTGAATATGTAGGAGAAGATGATATATCTGATGGATTTGATTTTGAAGAATGGTTGGAAAATAATGTAGATTGGGAAGATTCTATAAAAGACAATGAATCAACTATTCAACCACCATTTAAAAAAGATAGAAATATTGAAGAACCAACAGATGAAGATGAAGATGAAGATGATTTTGATTTAGGAATTAAACCTATTGATAAAAAATCATTAGAAATTAATTTTGATAACAAAACTTCAAAGAATAAAGATTTAGATTATCCTCAAGAACAATAAAATCCACTAAAAACCTCATTCCCTAAGAATGGGAATGAAATGATATTTTACCCCTAGTAAAACAAAACATATTTTTAAATCAACTAACTTAAAATTAGTGATAAAAATATTTAAAGATTCAGATTTACGAGTTAGTAAATCTTCCACTTAAAACAAACAGTTCCTATATATACCTCTTATTTTTAAATTAAAAAATATCTCAAAACTCAAAAGTATTTCTAATTAAGTTGATATATAAATAAATCATAGATTGTATTTATCTTTAATCTTAATAATACTGAATATGAGTAAGAGAAACATTTTTTTCTTAAAATTTAAAAATAAGAGGTTATAGATATGTTAAACCAAATAATAGAATTTTTGATGAATTTCAATCAAGAAATAGAGATTAAAATACTTGAAGACAATAAACACCTTATCAAAGAAAATTCATTTGATAGAGATGTTTTCATTAGAGAAATAGCGAAGTTCAATCTTGAACTACAAGGGATAGGAGAAAGAGAGTTTTATATAAAACTTGATGATACAGAATTTACAATTCAAGTATCTAACCACGAATACGAAACTGAATTAAGTTTCAATTAGGAGGACATGATGAGAATCAACATAGCAAAAGGTTTATCTCTAAAAACAAATAGAGATGAAACTAAAATACAATTACTTCTCAATAAAGAAGTAGTTAAAGAGTGGGATTATAGTGATTTAAGTTTATATCAACTCAAGGGGAGTGCTTATAAAATGAAAGAAACTATAACTACTAAATATTTTAAAGAATCACAATCAACCCAAGTGGGAGGATTTGATAATTTAAGACACTTATTCCTATGGTGTAAAGATGACACCAACTGGGAATATAAAAAATCAATATCTATTTTGTTTGATGATAACAATAATAGATTTGTAGAGATATAGAATCCTATGGATTCTATATTAAGAAGTTGATATCTTTAAAATCCTAGAAAACTCTGAAAAGAGGGGGGGGGAGAGTTTAGAGGATTAAGATATCAACAATAGAGACACCAAAGAAAAACCCTTTATATATACCTCTTATTTTTAAATTAAAAAATATCTCAAAATTCAAAAGTATTTCTAATTAAGTTGATACATACATAAATCATAGATTGTATGTATCTCTAATCTTAATAATACTGAATATGAATATGAGAAATATTTTTTCTTAAAATTTAAAAATAAGAGGTTATAGATATGAATGAGAACATAGAAGAAATAGTTAAGAAAATACTTAACATTGAAACATTAGAAACAAGAAATTCAGATAGTTTAGACTTTCATGAAGTTAGTGTATGGAGTTTAAAAGAGACACTTGAAGAAGTGTATAAACAAGGACAGAGAAGCATTACTCATCCTAACAAAGGATTATGTAATGACTAAATATAAAATACTCAATATGAGTTATGGTAAAAATGGAGTTAGATACTCCGTTGTTAAAGAGTTCCAAGAGGGAACAAGAGAACATACCCTCTATGTAGTTTGTGAATTACCATTTTTCGGAAATGATAATGAAATGAAACTAAGAGGAGATATGTTAGGACAAATAGCATTTAAAACAAGAGTTGAAGCACTTGAGGAATTTGATAGAAGAATCAATCAAGAAGTTCAACTTGTTACACCAGTAGAGAAGAAACAAAAGTTTCCACGATTAAGAGAGAGAAAACATCATGGAATGAATGTTAAATTAGTTCCTACAAATTATGGTTATTTTGATGGAACTCACATAGATACTTATGAGGTATATATCAATGAAGAACTTTATTCTACACTTGAATATAACCTCAAAGAAGAAAAGGAAAGTAAATTCATAGGAATTACAGCACCTTATATAGAGTCTACTCATAAGTCAATACAAGAAATTTCTCTTGTAATTGCTGATGACAATAGAGGAGAACAAGATGTTAAATAAGTTAGAAGAATTATTTAATATCTTTGAAGATTATGTATATCAATTATCAGTAAAGATATTTTGATATACTACCAATAGAATAAGGAATATTTATGAGTGAAGATTATTCAATATCAATAGATTTAAGTTTATTACCACTACCAGTAAGAAACGACTATATGAAAATAATTAAAAATATGAAGATTAGATATTTACTTGAAAATCAAATATTAAGATTTAGTTATAAACATTTAAAAGAGGTATCAAATAACCTCAAGGGGTAATTTTGATATTTGAAAAGTTGTGTTATAATAACGATACAATTCGGAAAGTTGAGTAAAGGGATTTCTCCCTAAACTCTCAATATAATTTTACGGCTAATAAAACTATAATGATAACTATCCGAAGTATTAAATACAAGTGAGACTCCTCGTAGGGGTTTCCCACCTATCCCATTTACATCACTCCGACTACCTAAACTAAGCAAGAATTTCACTTTTGTATCAATGTAATTATATAGAAAATTGACTGATGAAGTGGTTAATTTGATATAATTTACAAAAATGAATAGGATTGTATTAAATGATGATAGTTTTAGATAATGGTAAAGAATTTGAGACATCTGAAAATCAAGATATTCAATTACTCAAATTAGATATACCAAAAGAGTATAGTCATCAGAGAGTAGTAAATATAATTTACAAGAATAGAAACATTCCATCAATGGAAGTTTTAAAGATACTATCTCAAAATAACTATGAACACATAGATTACAATGAGATAGATGAAATTATGAAGTGGTTAAGAAGAATAAATATAGAGTTATAAAATCTCTATAAACTGTTATAAATATCTATAATTGTTGAATTATGAGATTCTAATTTAGCAAGTTCTCCCATAACAAAAGAACCAAAGTTTTGTTTTTGAGCAAATTCTAATAAATTTTCTTGATAATAATTACAATCTTCTACTCTTTCATTCATTTCTTTAAGAATGTAAGAAAAATCTTTATTAGGTTCTTTGTTTTGAAAATCAATAACAATAGGTTCATTTTCATCTGATGGTTCATTATATAGGTTTAGAAATATAACAGTTTCTTTATAAGAATTTTTCATTCTTTCAAAAATCAACCATATATTAGTTTCTTCCCAATCTTTCTTAACGAGTTCTTCTGAATCTTCATCAAAATAAAGAGTAGAAATATCTATCCCTCTACCAGTTTCAATGTCAATATTGTATGTTGTAACAGCCATTTTATTATTTTCCTTTGTTTAATTTAGAATGATATTCTAATACTTCTTTCACAATGCTTACTTCAAGAGATAATTTATCAGCACAATCAATTATCAATCTTTCTCTATCAATATCAGTTTCTTTAACTGATTCCATAGTATCAGTAATTATTTTATATAATTCCTTATCTTTAATATCAATTTGATTATCAATCATTATTTATTTTCCTTACGATAAATTTCAGTATACACCTCTTTATATAAGTTATTTACTATATCCAATGGTGTATTAGGGTTTTCAAACACAGAAGTTTTAATCTTTATACTCTTTTCAAAGGACATTTTCCTTAGTGTTTCTGATGGAGTATTAGGATTATCAGCAACTTCAAGTTTTACAAAAATTGTTTTATCAGTAGAAAGTTTTTCTAATAAGAATGGTGGTGTTTTATGATAATAAGCAACTTCATTTCTTATATCTTTATCTTTACTTTTAGACATAGATATAAGTTCTTCTAATTCTCCATCATCCAACAGTTCTGATTGATTATTATCTTCTTTTATTCTTTTTAAATTTAGTGAAGAAATTCTTCTGACTTTTTCACTATCATCATTTAAAAATACTTCTAATATATCAATAGGAGTATTAGGATTATCAGCAATATTATTTTTGATAATTTCTTTTAAATAATCATCCAAACTATCAAGTTCTTTCCACAGTTCCCTTAGTAAAACACTTGAAGAATTAAAGTTTGATGAGAGTTTTTTTAAAATATTAATTTTATTCCTCTCTAAAAAATTCATTAACCCCAAAGTCTTATTTATATCAAACATTATTTATCTCCATTAAGTTTATAAGTTTTTATTTCTTCCTTATTTAAAGGAAACATATTTAATAATTTCATATTAATTATTTTCTCCCCATCTTCTTTTAGAAGAGGATTTAAAACCTATCGCAAGAAGAACAAAAACAATGATTAAACCGATTATATAGTTTTCCATAGATAAATCCTTATAATTAAATATAAATGAGTTATAAACCCATTTCCTTTGCTTTAATTTTCATTTCTAAGAGTTTTGATTCTTCTTTCATAAGTTCTTGTTTGAGTTGAAGTTGTTTATTTTCTTCTTTAATCAATTCAAGTTTTGAAGTATCTTGAATTATCTTAGATTTTGAAGTAGGTTCAGTTATTATTTCTTCTTCAAGATTAAAAGATTGTTGATTAGGATGAATTTTTTCTTCACTACTTTCAGAAATTTCAATAATATTATGAGTAGTTCCATCTTCAACGGTTGAAGAAGAACCTACAATATGATGAGGAATATCAATAATTTCTTTTGATTCATCCATGAGAGTAGAAGTAGAATTAGACTCTGTTAGTTTATTTTCAATAAAGTCATATTCAAGTCTAATTTCTTGTCTAAGTTTACTTATGTTTTGCCAATTCCCCTTTCCGAATATAAAGGGGTTTAGTAGATGTCTAAAACTTTTCTCTCCTACTTGTTTCTTTATAATAATCTCTTTTTTGATTAGTTGAGACAAAAGAGTGTTAATAGATTTTCTTGATAAATCTGTATTTTCGGCAATTTCATCTCTTGTAGCAGAACTAATATCAAGATTATTTTCTCTTGTAATATAATTTCCAGTTAGTAAAGAGAAAAGAAGTTGAGTTTGTCCACTTGTGAGTTTTGCTTCAACAAGAGCAGGGGAAGTTTGAGTAAATAACATAATGAAATCAGGAGTTTTAGACTTTTTAATAACCTTATTGGTTTTTTTCTCAATAATCTCCCCAGTTTCTTTATCAATAGTTTCACTAATTTCTTCATACATAACTTTATCAGAAGAAGAGGACATATCCATATATTTATTTTTATCACTCAAAGTAAATCCTTGTAATATTTATAATTATGATTCTATACTAGAGAACCTTAAGTTATAATGAAATCATTAAAGGTGTGACACTTGGAAGAGGTAGAGAGACTATGAAACCATTAACGATATAATTAATGAATTCATCTACAGAGAGAATTGATTAGAGAGTTCATAGACTATGAAACTATTTACGAATAATCAATTATTTTATTTTAGCAATAATAATAATTGATTAGTTTCTTTTTACTTTCCTTTTAAATAATCTAACTTTCTGTATAGACTATTTAAGATAATATTATCTTTATCAGATAAAAAGTTTTTATCTTCTAAGTGTAATATTTGATTTGTTGTGTAATTAATTTCGTTCATAATTTATTCCTTTTGTATAATAGTTTTGTTATTCAAGATAACTATCAACTTGATATGTTAAATTATAGGATGATAAATTTACTTTCTCTAAACAAGTGTAATTATGGGAAGTTTAAGAGAAGTTCTAAAAAGTAATTAGTTTGTATTACTTTTGTATGGAGTTTAGACTCCTTTTAGATGGACACCCTTAAAATATGGGTAATTTTAGGGGTGTATATTTATAGACTCCTTTTGTATGGAGTTTTACCATACAAAGAGAGTCCATTGATTTATTTCTTTAAATCTTTAATATATTAGATTATTTTTGTGGGGGTGGATAATCTTTTTATATATTAAGATACTTTTTTCAGTTCAAGAGTTTCTTTATTGAAATCTCTTTCATCTTCTTGGGTTTCTCTTTTAGATTCTAATTTATAATTTTTAACTAAATATTTTAAATCAGAATCTTTGAACCATTTAGATTTTTTTCTTTGATTAAATAAATCTAAATATATATCTTGTTCTTTATCTTTTGGAATAGGGATAATTCCATATTCAGATTCTAACCCTAATGATTTAGTTTTAGTATCATAGATAAAGTTCTTATCTTTATTGTTATTAAGGATAGTTCCCTTATCAAGGTTAGGAATGTATTGTTCTTTGAATACAATAAATTCATCTGATAGAGTAGTGATTAGTTTATAATCTTCTGAACCTTGTTCTTTAAGAACTGGTTTCTTCTTGTATGACTTAAATTGAATCCCTACAACTTTTCTTCCCTCTTTGACTTCTTCAAATGAAATATCAATATCAGTAAATTTATTGATTTCATTAACCGATGGTTTTATAACTTTTCTTTTTAGATTTCCATAATCTCCATAAGAAGAAATATTTTCTACTCCCATCAGTTCTTTAAAAGTTTCTATTGTCATATAAGGTATTTGACAATTAGGGTTTTTATCAACAATATAAGATTTAGTATTTTCATAAAGTATCAAAGAGAACTTACTTTTAAAATTACTAATAACACCCATATCAAATAATGTAAAAAATTGAGGTTTTTCAATCTCTGATTCTACAAAATCAGGAAATACCATTTCAACTTTATTATTATCAGTAATTATCATTTTACTTAATAGATGAAAATAAACTTCTTTATGTTCATCTCTAATATTTTTATAGTTTTTATCAAAAATATCTATCTTACATTCTGTATTAAACAATGTCTCAAGATGTTTCTTTGTTTTTTTAAAGTCATATATTTTAAAGAAACTATCTATCTCTCCAATAGTAGTTTCATAAATTCTTGATATTAAAATTCTTTTATCTTTATTCTCTTCTTTTAACTTCTTATTGAAATTATCTTTATTGAATTGCTTTCTTGATAACTCTAATAAGAAGTAATAGATTTGATTTTCTAATTTATCTAATCTATTACCGATATGAATAACAACTCTTGGTTTCATAATTTCATTGTCATTGTGTTGAGTAGGTGTGTTAGTCATAATTTATTCCTTTTATTTTGATAGTTTTATTAATAAAGATAACTATCAACTTCTATAATTATTTATAACTTTATTTGTTATTATAAATTATATAGCAATAAAAATACTTTTTCTTAAAAAAGTCATAGTAAATAAGGTAAATGATGAAATTCTTTTGGTTATAGTTAATAAACCCCCATAATAGGGAGTTTTGTAAAAGTCGGAAAAAGTCAGAATAGATTTTTTACCCATTAGTGAAAAGTCAGAATAGATTAGTGAAAAGTCAGAATAGATTGGTTTTTTCATAGAGTTTTATACTATGGTTGTGGAAAAACCCAATATCTACATACCCTATATAACCATGACTATTAGGATTATATATATTTAGGATAATACTTGCGACCGAAAAAAGTTGTTATAGCAAATAATTTTTTTTGGATGATTCAGAAGATAGAAATGTGTAATTAGATTAGGATGATTTTTTTGAAGAAGATTTTGTTATTAGTTTATTTGTATTTTCATATCATAGATATAGATTTAGGAACTTATGGAACAAAAGTTTCAAAATATAAAGTTGAGAACTTTGTAAATTCTACATAAACATAATAAAGGTATCAAAATCACTTCAAACTATCAGAGGTAGTAAAATCATTGAATAATCTGTAAATAGATTAAATAAGTATCATTCTGAATGAATTAGAATACATTTAATCATAATCATCAATTAGATATAATGATATTTATAGATAAAATAGATGCTATTAGATTACATCTAAAAATTAATGAGACATTATAGGGGTTATAATGAGTCATTAAAGGTAGTTTAACCTCTCATTAATCTTGAAAACCTCTATAAATACCGATACAGAGGGAGTTTCAAAGGATTTGAGAGTAACTTTCACTATATTATATTAAGGGCTATCAGTCAGTAAGTAACAACCTCTCATTAACCATTATAGAAAAATAAATGAAATCATTAAAGGTTTCATTATTTATAACAAAAACCTCATAAACAATAATAAAATTGATTTAAAGGTGGTTTCTGAATGAATTAAGAGTATATTTTAAAGTTAGATAACTTTCAATTGTAGAAAAAATTATAAAAGAATTTATATTTTTAAA
>Ga0256837_1002934_pt1 | contig 10088 bp, 5 predicted proteins | sample 4562384metaG_FD_185976 | JGI IMG/M metagenome (GOLD analysis project Ga0256837, IMG submission 185976) | Hydrothermal vent microbial communities from Guaymas Basin, Mexico - 4561-384 | ecosystem: Environmental > Aquatic > Marine > Hydrothermal vents | place: Mexico: Guaymas Basin | collected... | reverse complement strand
GCGAGTATTACCTTGGCATACAGTTTTTCATCTACCGGTTTTTCGAGCTCTTTCTTCAATGGTGAGATACCACGACCGGTAATCTCTTTGAGTTCCTTGGCTACTTTAGCGACTCCTTCAAGAGAAAGGGTTTCAAGTTCTTCCAAAGTGATGGTTGGATTTTTAGCCTTTTTAGATCCACTCAGTCCCAAAGTCAGTTTCGGCATACGCTTCACCGTATACTCAAGTAAACCTTCATAAACATGACCTATCTGCTCGACATCAAGAGCTTTGTAAGAGAGCTGTAGTGCTCCTCCAGAACGCTCCAATATCTGTAACGCTTTGAGCAGTAACAACACTGTACGATTGTCTATGGGTAATGGTTTCGCACTCTCTTCTTTCCAGTTGCTTCCTTTACTTCGTCCTTCCAAAAATGGGAATCGGTCAGGATCAAAAAGAGACCCACCCAAGGCAGGCATTCTCAAGCTTTCATGTTCTACACCACCATAAACAGCACGAAAAACAGCAAGTAGTCGTGACCAAGCATCATAGCGACGTTCAAGTACCTCTGCACCATGACGATCGGCTTCTTCCGATAGGAGTGCCCGAAGACTTGATACCGCATAGTGACGGTCATAGACCGGATCACCAAGAAGTAACAAGTTTCGTTCTTCCGCCGAGAGTACGAACACCAAACGCATCATCACGGTCAATCCCGCTTCGTAGAGTGTCTTCGCTTCGACATCTTTAAGTAGTTCACGATTCCGATCTCTATCTGCTCTATCTAATGACTGGACAAGCACTTCGACTGCACGACGTACTTGCTCTCCGAGTGTATCGGTGACCTCTTCATGTTTCTCTAACGATTCATCCAAAAGATTTTCTAAACGGTTTTCTACCGAACCATAGAGACGTGAAACACCCAGTAGTGTACAGAACGCTCTAAAGGTTACAGGTTCTTGAAACCAGATGCGTGCATACCACGATACAGTCGAAGACATAGATCCACGAGGGGCATTGACAAGTGTCCATCGTTCACCATTGGTAACCAGAGCAAAACGAACGTCTTTGTCTCGACAGAGTTTTACCACACGCTCCAAAACAGTTGCAGGCCAGGCATCACCCAGAAGAATCTTGTCTAAATCAGTACCCGGTTCCTGGATGCAAACGAAAAAATCAGGTTTTTCTTCTCCCTCTCGACCAATAGCAAAATCAGCGGAGATGCTGCCATCGTGTTCCATTGGACAGTAAGTGAACTCATCACCTGTTGGAACAATAAATTCACTCTCCTCATACTCCAAAACTTCATGTAGAACCATTTTCACCCAGGCATTAAGAAGCTCATCCAGTTGAGGATCGTTTTCATACCAAGCTTCATCCCACTCATCGTAAGCGACACGTAGCCGTTTTTTGACCGATGCATCTATGGACTCGAGTCCTTGCGGTAACTTCTCTTTCAATACTTCAATGGAGAGAAACGGTCCTGAAATCTCTAGTAAAGAAAGCCATTCATGATGTAACCACTCTTCTCTTTTCATGAGTTTCCTCCTTCGACAAACGACTTCGATACAAGGAAAGTAATAGCAACAGGGAATGTACGATGCTGCCTATTGTCATAACGTTTCTCTATCGTCTCTATCTCTAAAGTACGTTCATCTGGAATACGTTCCAAACGACATCTCAATGCACTCTCATCTTTTTTGAGTTGTTCTCGCTCATCTTCGTCAAAATCAAAAGTCAATTGTTTCGGTCCGCCTATGTCTCCAAGTTCTGTACGGATGGTACGCTCCAGCTCATCAAGCGTCTCCAACATGTCTCGCTCTTCTCTCTCTTTACGCCGATCCAACGCATTATGTAAATATTCAATACGCTCTCTTGATCGTGCTTCCGTACTCTTAGTCACAGCTTCATAGGAAGATTCAAAACGAGTTCTCAGATATGCAAAACTTTCTTCATCAACTTTAAAACGCTTAGCTTCATTCACAAGATTTTCAAGCCTTCCGATCTCTCTGATACGGGCATACCCTCGCTCACGTAGCCATCCACCAGACAAGGTAATTTCCTCATGAAGCGTCGTATGTGCACCACCCGTAACGACAAGTCGTGACCAGACACATACAACTGGCTCTTCGAAGTTTTCTTCTTCCACTAAACGTACATCGACACGATGTAACTTCTTGACATCATCAAGACTCCAAAGTTCTTCACGCAACAGCCGCAAAGACATTTGTACAAGCTTATGATTCAAGTGTGCCAAGACGACATCATCCCGTCCTTTAGCCACATCAAAGTCAAAAGTGATAGGACGACGTTTCCCAGTAAAAGGATGCTCTAGCCCTTTGAGTGCACGTCCCCAAGAACCTGCAAGTGGTTGTACTTCAAAAACACTGCCTTGAGGTGCATTTGATAGTGATACTGGTTTTAAAGATGGTTTCTGTGCCAGTTCCAATGCCAACTCTACCGCCCGACGGATATGGTCAGCATCTAAATGAAAGTCTTCTTTTGCTTCCATCAATCTTGCATGTAGTTTTGAAACTTTCTCTCCGAGCTTCTTTTCTGCACCCACTAGCTTTTTGGCACTTTGTGCTTTGTTTTCTGCCGTTCGGGTATCAAATTCCACCCGTTTACCCAACATAGCCTCTTCGATCTGTCTGGCGATCACCGGACCTACACTTCCAAGGTCTTCTCTAATGGCATTCACTTTCTTGGCCGCACGCATCAAAAATTCCATATCTCCTGCGAGTGAAGAAACTTTTTCACGATCGACACCTTCATGGGCTTCGAAGTCTTTACCTACCGGATGCCAAATATGTACAGCGGAAGCTTTCTGACCATGACGGTCTATACGACCGTTACGCTGCTCCATGACATTTGGATTCCATGGAATCTCCACGTGAATCATATAGTGACAGAAGTTTTGTAAATCGATACCTTCCGAAGCTGCATCGGTCGCCAGTAAAATACGTACCGGTGAAATGGACGGATCGGACTGGAATGCAGCTTTAATATGCTCTCTATCTTCTCCCTTTATACTACCATTGAGGATAGACAACCTGTCTCCTGCATAACCATGAGTAGCGAGTATGTCTTGAAGCCAATTTTGTGTTGCTCTGTATTCTGTAAAGAGTATGACACGTTCATCGTTCCACTTACCATCGGTTTTGAGATGATTCTCAAGCCATAAAAGAATGGCATCAGCCTTGGAGTCAGGTCTCTCTTTCGCTTGTCTAGCCCAGGCAAGAAGTTTTTCTATGAGGATACGTTCAGTAGCGTCCACTTTTGCCACAGAGTCGGCAACCATCTCTACTGCTTCGTCCAGAGCCTCTTCGTAACGATCGTCATCAGCATACTCTTCTTGAGCTTCTTGGATCACTTTATGCAAGATTTTCTCATCAAAGACAGTTCGTTTTTCACTTTTCTTACCGTGCAACACCCTGTCGGCATATTTTTCCAAAGTGGTAGCAAAAGCACGAGGAGAGGAGAAGAGTCGTTTCTTCAAAAGTTTGAGTACAAAATTCTCTCCAAAAGCTACTCTTGTCCCTTTCGCTTTCTGCTCACGTGATAGCGTAAGTGTTCGTAACGTATCATGTGCTTCCAGCTCTTCATCGCTATAGTCTACCTCCAACGCTTCGAGTTCACGTTTTGGATAGATAGGGTTACCCTCGGCATCCACGAGATCCGTTTTCAATCGACGTACCATGACACGCTCGAGCTGTTTATGGTCTGGCATCACTGTCCGTGCAAAACGCTGATCGTCTAGTAATTCCAAAAGTGAAGTGAAAGATTCTTGATAACCATTGTGCGGTGTAGCCGTAAGGAAAAGACGATGCTCGAAATGGGGAGAGAGCAGACGCATCGCTTTTGTACGCAGACTCTCGATGGCATAATTCGCCGATCCAGAAGGAGCTATATTGTGGGCTTCGTCTACGACGAGAATATCGAACTTTCTTGGATAGGTGATTTGAGTGGGAAGTACATCTTTGAGTAGACGCAATCCCTCCCCTTGTTTAATCCAGTCCATCGAGGTGATAAGCCTGGGGAATGATGTCCATGGATTGGCATTGATACCTCTTTCTCTTCGAAGCTTCTTGATGTACTCTGTATCGACAATACGAAACTCAAGTCCAAACTTCTCTTGCAGCTCATCTTTCCACTTCACTTGAAGAGAGGATGGGCAAACAACAAGTACACTACGGGCACGATGACGGACAAGTAATTCTTGAATCACCAAGCCCGCCTCAATAGTTTTACCTAATCCAACATCATCTGCTATGAGAAGGTTGGCTCGTGGCATATCAAGAGCTCGCACCAAAGGATCTAACTGATAATCCTCTATAGCGATACCACTCCGAAATGGAGCTTGCAAAAATGAACGATCAGCATTAGTCACTGCACCCCAACGCACTGCATCTAAAAATGTCTCCAATGTCTCAGTATCATCAAAGCCGGTTATAGTCGGTAAACTTGCACGCTCCAACACCCTCGCACCTGGTTCGATCTGCCAAATAACTTGTAGCTCCTCACCCAATGCATCTTCATCCAGTGATGAAAGTGTTACGAGATGTTGGGAGACACCTCCTTGCCCTTTCAGTGACGATCCTTCTACGGAAGATACGATCCATTGTCTTCTGCGAACTTCAACAAGCTGTCCAGACTCGGGTACTATGGCAGATGCACTCCACTCTTCTTCTACATATTCTCTATTCTTCATGCCACTTCACTCTCTGTACTATGTGCTGTACGAACATGTTCCAAGAGACTACGCCCTATAAGTTCTCCTAGTGTCACGGGAACGGCATTACCTATCAGTCTACCAAGTTCTTTTTTCTTTACGGGAGCACCGGGAGGCACAAACTTGTAATCTTTGGGAAATCCTTGAAAAATAGCACCTTCTCGTAAAGAGATTGCACGATCCTGCTCAGGATGTCCAAAACGTCCATTACCAAAACCAAAATATTGTGTAGTCATAGTAGGTGCAGGCTTATCCCACTGCATACGGGCATAAACACCGGGATACGTTTTTCCAGAATCTTTTTTATGACAATCCGCTACAAGATTTTCAGGCCAGTCTCTCCAGGTACCTCCTGGTTTGGAATGACGTATACGCTTCAAGTTAAGTTCTGAAAGAGACGAAGATTGATGTAGAGGATCTTTAGGATCAATTTCACCTGCCACCAATGGAGGAAGATCATGTATAGCATCTTTGACTTTCGTAGGCTTCACTCCCATCTCTTCTGGAGAAAGTAGTCGCACTTCACCTAGTCGAGAAGCGACAAGAACGAGTCTACGTCTTTTTTGTGGTAGTCCATAGAGAGAAGAATCTATCACTTCGTAATGCGTGTGGTACCCTTGCTTTCTTAGGCTCTCGACGAAATCTGCAAAAACACCCTGATCTTTCAAACCCGGTACATTCTCCATCGTGATGAGATCGGGAGCACTCTCCTCGACCAAGCGACCAAACTGAAGTAGTAGCCACCAACGTTTATCACTTGGACATGCCTTTTGATTATAGGTGGAGAATGTTTGGCATGGTGCACAACCGGCAAGGAGATTGAAATTATTATTTCCATAGTGTTTGATCAATTCATCCACACTTACATCTTCAACCGATTTGAGAAGAAACTTGGCTTCGTTATTCGCTTCGTATGGATAACGACAAGCTGGATCTATATCAATACCTAATTTCACATCTACACCTGCTTTTCTTAAACCATGCGTTAAACCACCAGCACCACAAAAAAGATCAACAGCATTTATTTTCAAATTTTTCCACCTTCTACATATCACTTAATTCTAAACATTTTACCTTAATTTCAATAAAAGAACAAAAATCATTGAGTAAAGAAGTCACAAATGTCAACTTCTAAAACATATGCTATTTTAGAAAGGTGCTCAATATTAAAATGCTGTCCTTTATAGCAAATTTCTGCTCGTGAAATAATTGTAACAGATTTATGTCCTATAGCTTGAGCTAGTTGTAACTGAGTCAGCCCTTTTTTTTCTCGTATTTTTTTAACATTTTTTCCAATTTGAATATGAATGTTTTCAATATACTCATCGGATAATTGTTCAATATCTCGCATTTTTCTACCTTGCTATAAGAAGTTAGCAAAGAATAATAGATTGTATGGTAATATTCAACTTGCTATAACACATTAAGGAGAAAATATGAGTGTTGTAAATGAATTATCAAAGCACTGTAGCGATTATGGTATTGAAGGGTTATTGCCTCAAAATTTAACAGACTTCTTACTCGACAAGCTACTGGAAGAAATCATGTCAATGCATGAACAAGATAAGAAAATGGCACCAACATTACTGTTGTTAATTGTCTTATCATTAAAAAATGGTCATTGTATTACTACAGAATCAGATACATCCATAAAATTTAAAGGAGAAAAAGAGCTAATGGATAGTTTTGCAAATTATGAACTAGCTATTACTCTAGAAGTATATCGTCGTGATTCAAAAATCCAACTTTCTAAAGATTCGCTACCTACAATAGAAAATATATTTGACAAAAATAGAAATGTAACATTTACAGAAATTAATCTTTGACCAAAAAGTATCTTATTTTAGTCTCTCTTTAAGTTTAAAACTTTAAAGCACTAGAACATTAAATACTTCAATAGGCATAGATAACTATATTTTGGGGTTGTGAGTATGGAGACAGTAGCACTAAAAAGTGCTACTAAAGTTACTTGACACGGAGTTTTAAACGGTCTCACGATCGCCAAACGAGCCCTATTGCTAAAGATTAATATTAAAAATAATTTCTGTATGAATACCTTTTTTCAGTATCTCTTTAATTGATAAGTTTTCAATCTCCATTTTCATAAACTCATCTATCGATTGAATATTATTTTCTGCAATTGACTTCAAAATAAGACCTCTATAAGCCTTTGCCCAATGACTTACAACTTTACCATTTTTTAAAAATTTCAATGTAACATACCTAGAGTTTGGCTTATAAAACTTATTATAAAACCCTGCTCTTAAATCCAAATAAGGTTCATTACCTAAAAATTCATCTAAAACTTTTGAAAAATTTTTTTTATAAAATATTTCTGGAGCAAAACCATCAATTTTTTCACCCTGCTTTAATTTATATTCGGGTATCCCAAAGTCACCAGCCAATACAGGACCAAATAAATTTGAAAAGATTACTGTATTTTGATCAATATAATTTTTAGCATCCTTGTCTAGTGCACTATACCCAAGATAATCAAAAGCAACCCCATCATATCTTTCTATTACTTTCAATAAAGGCTGCTTGTAAATATCTAATTTATATTTTTCAAACTTTGCATAATCCTTTATTCCAAACAATTTACTAAGCTGTTCATCTGATGAAGAACTAACATATTGATTATATCTATCTAAAACTTCTTTTCTATAGTCAAATAATTCTGGAAATAAAAAACTTTCCTTAGTAATTTTTCCATCTATACCACCACTTTTTTTTGTTTCAGCTGGTGAAAATAATATTTTCATTTCTCTTCCTTACTTTCTAAAAGTATCACTTCTTTCGAACTAATCAGATTAGTTGATGGTTTATCAGATAATAAATTTAATATATGTTCTAGCTTATCTTTTTGCTTATCATCCCTTTCTAAAGATAAAACCTCATAATAAACTGGCTTAAACCATTCTAAAATCTGATATTTTTCTACTCCATCGATTTCTTCAAAGCAATTATTTCTCGCTGCATAACGAATAATTTTACTGACTAATTTCTCAGATGCATCTTGAAAACTCTCATGCTCAAACTCTTTAAGTTCTAAACTATCATAAACAAGCTTCAATAAAGAATGATCGCTATTGACTATTGGAGCTAAAGAAAAAATAGACATCTCTTTCATCTCTTGTATTGTCAAATCTTTGTTATAGCTATTTGTGATATCAACACTTTCATCAACCATCAACCTTACTTCATCTAAAGCTTGTAAAACTTTAATCCAACCAAGCATTTCTTCCATTTCTATCTGTGCTGATTTTCGAATATTTTCATTATCCTGTGGATTACCTTTTTTTCTATTCTCTATAATCATATTTCCATATTTACTTAATCTAAAAGTTTGTAAATTTATATGTGCTGTAACTTCTTGAATATAAGCTGGAGATGTCATAAAATGGGGGCATAAGCTACAACGATTTTCTAATCCTTGTGGGCATTGTGCTGATGTACATATCCCATATCTATGAAATGACCAGAATACAGGATCAATTTTAGCAAAGTCTTCTAATTCATATAAAGTAAATTCATCTTTATTTAAATATGAACCAATACTAATAAAATTCCCTTCTTCTAAAAATTTTAAAAGCTTCTCCGGTGAATTTTCTTGCAAAGTTTCCTTAGCAATAGTTTCTACATGATGAATAAATTTTTTTCCTGCTTCAGCTAATGTACTGCCACCAATATCAATATCCTGTATATTTTTCCACATTTCTATCATTTTTTGAGCATTTAATTCAATATAAACACTTTGCAGAACATTCATATCTATATGTCCTGTTAACAAAGCAAGTAATCCAAGTGGCATACCAGCATTCGCATACTTTGTTGCTCCCGTATGGCGTAAAGAATGCAAATCGTATTTAACTTGAAGCTTTTCCATCTCTCCTTGTGATAATTTATCCACATCTTCTGAATTTTTTGGTATTTCAAAATCAGAAGTAGGAAAAATCAAGAGAATATTTTCTTCATTATTTTCATTATTAAGTTCTATTTGTGCCTTAAGTAGTACTCGCTTCCAATACTTCATATGCTGACCATCAGAATAAAAATTTGTACCTTCCTTATTCGGGAATAAGGGCAAAATACCATTTGGATTTTGTTTATCATATTTGATTCGTTGTAAATTAGGAAAATGAAACTTTACATACCTTGTCAGTTCTTCAATAATTTCCAACTGATTACCCCAAATATTCGGTGCGACATAAGGAGTTTTTCTCTTTTTGTTTTTATCGTGTGTAAAATGGTATCCTGTAGTTTTATCATTTTCATCTTTCACTAAAAATGAATCGCAATCAGCAAGTCTAAAATTTATTCCTCTTGCAGGAATATATAAATGAGCCAATAAAATCAATGGCTCAAAAGGAGCAACTCTTCCAAAATGTTTCCACCATTTTTTATGTTTTTCAAGAACTGTGATTTCGTTATTGTGGTAATCACTTTTTGGGGGTCTATTTATCAAAATATCTTCTAGTTTTTCTAAAATAATTGGATTTGTTATAGGTGCTCTATTTTGTTTTTTTGTACTGTTTTGATTAGTACTTTCAAAAACAGGTATTTTATCTTTCAAATTTTTTAAACTTGGATATAGGGTATTTTCAGAAAAGGCCATAACAAGTGGAGTGAATCTTTTAGCTTTTGTATTGGATGAAAGATTTTGTTCTAATATATATTCCTGGTAAGTTAAAAAATTTTCTTCATCAGGGTAATTTAAAATAGTATATAAAAAGCTTTCAGATATATTCTCATTACTATAATTATCTTCAATAAAATCAAAAAAGGAGGCATATTGTGCTGACCAATTTTTGTATACATTTTCTTCTTTACTATGACTCCCAAGCTTATATGCTCTATTCATAGTTTTATTAAATAGCTCCAATAACTTAACATATTTATGAATCTTTTGATATTTTTTGTATCTATCTGTATACTTCTCTTTTAGCTTCTCAACGAGAATATTAGCACCTAAATTATTGAAAATTTTAACTACTCGCTTAAAATCACTTTTATTTCTATTAAGCAGTGGGACTAAATGGGCATATTCTATAGAGTCAACCTGATAATTATGTGGCAATGACAACAAAAAAAACTGGAAAATTCTTTTATATTTATCATCTTTTACATTCAATCTTTTCTCATTAATATATTGCAATAACTTTTTATTTATAGAGTGACTAGCGAGGAAAAATGGTAATTCTTCTTGAACTTTTCTATTACTGTAACAAATATCAAAAAGATATGAAAATGGTAAAATTATTTTATTTTCTAAATATAAATAAAATAAAAAACCAATATACATATTTTGTCTATGAATACCATAACTCTTATTAGCTGCACTAGTTTGCAAAGTACTCAAAACTACAAAATCAGAGAA
>Ga0256837_1002933_pt1 | contig 10101 bp, 7 predicted proteins | sample 4562384metaG_FD_185976 | JGI IMG/M metagenome (GOLD analysis project Ga0256837, IMG submission 185976) | Hydrothermal vent microbial communities from Guaymas Basin, Mexico - 4561-384 | ecosystem: Environmental > Aquatic > Marine > Hydrothermal vents | place: Mexico: Guaymas Basin | collected... | reverse complement strand
TAGATATAGGTTGTGGTAATGGTAGATATACTAAAGAATTTGCTAAGAATTTTGATGAAGTTATAGGTATTGATTTATCTCAAAAAAGGGTAGATGAAAACAATCAACAAAATAAAAATAAAAATATCACATACTTAAATGAGAACTTTATAACTATGCCTAAAGATACTTTAGGAAAATTTGACTTTGTTTTTGTAGGTGATATTTTTATGTACACTAATGACGCTGATGTAGAAAAAGTATTTACAAGCCTTTTAAAACTTCTAAATAAAGATGGTATTTTAATAGTAAGAGAGAGTACATTTATATATGGAGAAGATTATTGGAAATCTAAAAGCTATGTAGCTTATTATAGGAATGTAAGATTTTATCAAAAAGGGATATTTAAAGATTATTTTAAAAAAGTTTATAGAAACTATGGGTATAGCCTTTATTATTTTGATAAATATTTCAACACCTATACAAAACAAAAAGATAAGATAGAAAAAAAGCCTATGTTATTAGAAAAACTTGTTGAAAAGTACATAGATAAATATAAAAAATCAAGTCATTTTTTTATTTATAAAATGGATTAAAAAGTGTTAGAACTTGAAAAATTAAAAACAAAATCTTGTTTTATATATCCTATATCTGCTATCTCTGAAGTATTAAAAATTTATCTTGAAAATATTGGAGTAAACATTATAGGTTTTATTGATAGTTATAAAACAGATAATGACCTAATAACACCAAATAATCTTATAAATTACACTTTTGATTATGTTATTATTTTTTCTCCAAATCATTATAAAGATATTTTTAAACAACTTCAAAAGTATATACAAAAAGAAAAAATATTATTAGCATACTTAGAGAGTAATTTAAATATTCCTTATACTTTTGTAACAGATATAGATAAATATATTGAAAATAATAGCAATAAAAATATTGAAATTGAAAAATATTTTATTGAGAAATCAAAATATTTTACTTTAGAAAATGAGATACTATTTATTGGGATTAGTTTTATTGATTTAAATATAAAATATTTATATTTTTATCTTAAAAAATATACTAAGTATAAAATACATATTGCTACAAACAACAACAGAGATATAGAACTTTTTAAATCCATTGGTATAAATGTTGTAAAATACCCATCTATAGAGTTTGTAGATCTTGTTTTTAAATGTAAGATTAAGATTATAGATCAAAATCCATTAGATAAGTTAGCATTAAAATCTTTAAGTATTGGTAAAAGTATCCAACTATGGCATGGTATAACTATAGAATCATTGGGAGTATTGACTGACTATAAAGCTTTAACTTATGATATTGTACTATCTACATCAGAATTTGTAACTGATTATTCTTTTAGCAAAATTTATAAGTATAAAAAAATTATCCATTGTGGATATCCAAGAAATGATGTTATAACATACAATGATATTCAACTGTTTAATATAGAAGAAGAACTTTTATCTAAAATGAAAGAAAAAAATAGCAAATATGTTATATATATGCCAACACATAGAAAAATGAGTTTTAAATCAAACCCAATTAATTATATAGAACTCGATAAGTTTGCAAAAGAACATAATATTATCTTTATAATTAAGATGCATCCATTTGCTACAGAGATGTTTAGAGATGATTTAACTATGTATCAACCATTACAAAAGTATAAAAACTTAGTTATATATCCATCACATAAAGATATATATCCATTATTTCAATATAGTGACTTGATGATAGCTGATTATTCTTCTGCTTATTTTGATTATTTATTTGCAGATAAACCGATTGTATTTTTCCCTTATGATTTTGATGAATGGGTTAAATCTGAAAATGGGATTATACTTGATTATAAAAAATATACTCCTGGGGATATGTGCTATACTTTTGATGAACTCAAAGATGCTATTTTAAAAAATCTACAACAAGATAATTATAAAAAAGAAAGAAAAATAGTTTTTGATAAAATGTTTTCAAATCAAAATAAAAAAGCTTCAAAACTTTTGATGTTAGAAATAGAAAATTTGGTAAATAAAAATGAAGTTTAAATCAATAGATAAAATTATAAAAAAATATTCTACAAAAATAATTTTATGTGGCTACTCTGAAATAAATAAAAACATTATAAAAATATATCACTTAGAAAATAAAATAAAATATATATTTGATAATAATGCTAAAAATATAAATTCAGAATTTAAAAATATAAAAATTATTGATATGGAAGAACTAATAAAATTAAAAGATTATTATTTAATTTTATCTGGAAATCATATATTGTCTTTTTATAAACAATTAAAAGAATCAACATCAAATATTATATATATCATTAAAAAAACTAAAAATATAGGTATTTTTTTAAATGCAAAAAACTTTAATATAGATATAGAGTTGCCGGATTATATAGAAAATAAAGTTTTAGACTCAAGCCATATATTTGCAAAAAAATTACTTTCTTACTTTGTTGAATATGGTTGTAGCATAAAAACTATACCAACTAAACATAATAATAAAAACTACTTTCGTAAAAGAATTTTTACTAAAAATACTATTACTGTATCTTATCACTCTATAGATGCTGAAAAAAGCTTATTTATATATAAAGAGGGGTATTTAAAAGATATGATAACTCTTGATTCAAGAGGATATAGTGGGTGGAGTTCACTATGTGATACAGATATAGATAAACTTTTAAACAATATATCTCAAAAAAAAGCAATTAAATTTTTTGATAAATTTAGTAAAAAATATATTTCAAATAATCATAGTAAATATATACAACCAAAAGATATAAAATTTACTTTTCCAGAAAAATTTATTTTTTTCCCACTTCAAACAGTTAATGATAGTGTTATGAAATTAAGTTATTTTAAACCACTTATATTAATTGAAAATATCATTAAAATATTAGCAAGACAAAACATACCTTTAGTCATAAAAAAACATCCAAAATGTAATAATAAAAATCTTGAATTATTATTAAATAAGTATTTAAAAAAAAATGAAATTATAATTTATAATGGTTCTATCCATAAAGCTATCTCAAAAGCAAACACAATATATACCATCAACTCTGGAGTTGGTTTTGAGGCTTTACTACATTTAAAACCTGTTATAACATTTGGTAAAAGTGATTATATGTTTGTAACAAAAAATGTAAAAAATTTAGATATGATAAAAAAAGAACCATTTTATAAGATAAATACAGACAATATATTGAAAATTAAGAAGTTTTTATATTTTTATATTGATAAGAAATCAATTTTTATATATGATGATAAAAAGATAAAAAAAGTAATAAAAAAATATATAGCTAAATATTTAACAGAATTTTATAGAGATTAGAAAAATACCTGTTAAACAATGGGATTATAGTCTACCAAAGATTTTAGTAGCGTAACATATCATTTTACATTATTCAAATATTTATTGAAATAATGGATAAAATAAGCACAGATTGGTGGTATTTTAAATGATAATAAGTATTTCACCTGTATAATCGTTATATCATGAAGCATAACTTAAAATTTAATTGGATTTAGGTAAAACAGTTAAGTTACTATCTTAATAAAAATATTTGTATTTATATATAAAATTATCTGAAGGACTAAAATGAAAGAAAAAAATCTATATATTGGATGTGGACCTGATATAAGAGAGGGATTTTTACATTCTGATATTAGAAAAATGGAACATATAGACTATGTGTGTAATGCATGGGATATATCAAAACAAATCCAAGATATTAACCATATCTATTCAAGACATATGTTAGAACATCTAACAGTTGATGAGGCTATGCTTACATTAAAAGATTGGTTTAAAGCTTTAAAAAATGGTGGGACTATTCGATTGATTGTTCCTGATTTAGATTTTCATTGTAAACAATGGTTAGAAGCTGAATGGGATGATGATACTGTATCAGACAAATGGTCAGATGCTACACATAGTTTAGCTAGTATTTATGGTTGGCAAAAAGAGTGTGACCCAACTAAAGATGATTATAATACTTCTTATTGGGATGTTCATAAATCTGGATACAATAAAAAAAGAATGTTATTTTTACTAAAAAAAATTGGTTTTATAAATATAGATATTGAAGTTAAAAATAAATGGCATCTTGTTGCTAATGCTCAAAAGAGTAGTGAAGATTGAAAATTAAGATAGTTGCTTTACTTGAATTTGATAGGATAGATATATTTTCATCATTATTTAGAAAACTATCTACTTATCATGATTTAACATTAATATCTACTCAATATACTCCAAAAGATATCTTTTTAGAAAAGAAAATATTATTAAAAAAACAAAATATATCAGTTATAAGTTTCAACAAATATTTTAATATTTCATTTTTTCAAAAATATACAAGTAAACTAAATAAACGAACATCGTTATTTTTACTTTTAAAAGAAAAAATACTATATTTTAATTATCTATATACTTATTTAAAAGCATATAAATATTTAAAAAAGAATAACATAGAAGTTTTGCTAATAAGAAGTGATAATTATCACACTAATGAGATAGGTTTTATTAAAGCAGCCTATGATTTAAAAATCAAAATTATAATACCTTCCTCTATTATGATGGAACCAAACCTTTCTTTATCTTATCCTGTATCACACTATCAACTTAATGATAATAACACTATTTATGAAAAATTATCTTTTCAAAAACATTTAGATAAATCTTATGGAATGCAAATATATAAAAACTTTTTTAATAAACAAGCTTACATTTTAAATTTTTTAAGTAACAATAATTTACTCTCAAAATCTCCTTGGATTTTTGGTGGCTCAGATATGACAGATATTTTATGTGTAAGTAATCAATTTCATAAAGATATATCCATAAAATATGGTGTTGAAAAATCAAAAATCAAAATTATTGGGGATATAAATTATGATAATTTATATTCTACATTTCAAGAAAAAAATACACATTATTTAAAAAGAAATATCACAAATAAAATTATTATTTTAGCATTGCCTCAATTATTTGAACATCATTACTTAAATAAAGAAGATAGTAAAAAAGAGATAGATTTCTTAGTTAGTGAAATATCATCTATACAAAATACTACATTATATTTATCACTTCATCCTATTATGAATAAACTAACTTATGAGTATTTAGAAGAACAATATAATTGTAAAATTATAGAAGATTCATTAAATACTTTTTTACCAATTGCAGATTTATTTGTCTGTCCACCATCAAACACTGTTATTTGGTCTGCTTTATGCAGTATTAATACTGTTGTATTTGATTTTTATAATTGGAATTATTCATCTATGAAGGTTTTAAAATCATATACTTTTGTAAATGATAAAAAGAAACTACAAAAAGAGATTTTATATCTATTAGATAATAAAATTGACTTTACAAATGCACATAAATTATTATCTAAAGATATTGTATTTAACGGAAAAGTTTTAAAAACTTATCTAAATCTAATTGATAATTTAGCAATAGATAAAACAGCTAATTTAAATTTATTACTAAGAGTAAAAATATTTATATTAACCTTATGGGTTAAATATATCGATAATAAAAAATTAAAAAAATTAAAAAAATTAGATAATCTTATTAAACAATATAATAAATTTTATATTAGTCCATATTCTCCGATGACAGAAGATTTAAAAGATACTTTAAATAAAAGTGATAAATTTAAAGGATTTATTGATTCAAATATAAAAAACGAAAATATTTTTCATCTAAATGATATTGAAAATAATAATTCACTTGTAATTATTTATTCTCCAAATCATGCAGATCTAATTTATAAATCTTTAAAAACTAAATTTGTATCTGTGATATTTGATTAATTAATAAGTCATAATTGTCAATATTTAATGAGATTATTTTATTTATTTTATCTTGAGTTAGTTTTGTTTCAATTGTATTGATATTTATCCAAAGTTTATCTTCTAAACATAAACTAATTTCTTTATCTAAATATTTATATATGGGGATAACATTTTTATATTTTTTCAATAACTCTTGTTCTATCTCTTGTTCATAAGCTTTACTTGATATTATAATAGCATCTAAGTTAGTTAAATTATTTTTATCTACAATTATTTTATTGAATTTCTTTTTACCTATGACTTTATTATTTGAATCACTAAAACATACGATATTTAACCTATTAAAATCATATATATTCATCAATACAGTTTCAAAATGAGTTCCTACACCATAAATAGCAATCTTTTTATCTTTAAATTCATCAAAATAATTTGTAATTTTATTTCTTGCTTTTTTAATAAATTTTTTATTATAGTAGCTTACTATTTGATTACAATTATCTATATTTTTATATTTTTCTATAAAAGATATTATCTTATTGTTTGAACAACCAATGTTAACAATAATTTTATCTCTTAACTCTTTTATATGTAATGATTTCTCTTGAATATAATTTTTATCATTCAAATATTTATAAATCATTTTTTGTAACTCATCATCATTTGTTACAATGTCACCAATAATATCAAGATATTTTATATGATAAATATTCTTAAAATTATTTATATATTTTTTAATATTTGGAATATATAAAATGATAGGTTTTAATGTTGCAAATACATAAGTATAAGTTGAACTTGCTAATCCATCTGATATTAGTACTTTTGTTTTAGAAAAGTTATCTATATATGATAAGTTTTTATCAAAAAGAAAATTGTTATACCCTTTAAAATTATCTATATATTTTTCAATCTGAGGTAAATCCATCTCTCCAGGGTGCGCTCTTAAAATAATTTTATAATTATAAAACTTTTCAATTATATTTTGTATAGAATTTTTATCTTGTAACACTGAATTTAATTTTGTTTTATTCCATAATACAGAAGATAATGCGATAGATATACTATTTGTATATTCAATATTTTTACAACAATCTATAAAATAATCTAATTTTGGATAACCTAATGGTATGGTATTTTTATGATTGAAAATTTCGGAACCTACAATATTTACACTAGTTTTAATTCTATTTTTTTCGATATAAAAAGATTGTTCTAAAACTTCATTATCATTAAGTATTGGATTTGGATGATCCATAATTCCATGCTTGATATTTATATATTTACTTCTTTGTGGAAGTTTATTGAATGAAGTTCCAATAAATAAGTTTATAAAATTAAAAAATCTTAAATATTTTAATCCATAAAAAAAATTGTTATATTTATATCTACTATCAAAAAATACAATTAAATCATTAAGCTTTAATAAATCACCAAAAATATCAAGATATTGACTTACATAAATCAGACTATAAGCATAATTATTTTTAATAAAATTATTTTTTAAAAGCATATCTTCAAATAAATCTACATAACAAAAATGATTTTTATTTATAATATATTTAGTGTCATCATAGTTTAGATTTGACTCTAATTTGATGATATTATCCCAAAGAAGTTTATATCTATCTACAGATAAAATATCAAGATGCAATAACAAATCATTACAAATATCATTTTTATATAAATTATTATCATATAAATATTTATATATTTTAGTATGATAGTAAAAATCTTCTACTAATATAAGTGTATTATTATTTGGAGTAATTCCATAAGTATCAATATTTTTACTATCTATATCTATCATAAAAGATATATCAAAATCACTTAGTTTCAATACATCTTTATAATGTTGATATGTTTCTTTTTCAAAATATATTACTAACTTTTTATTTGCAAATTTTTGCATATATTTGTAGATAATATTTTTTGAATTTAGTAAAATTATATCCTTATAAAATGAGCTTATTTTCATATATCAAATTATTTCACTATCAATTTCATCCATTAGTTCAACTATTGTATCTAAACAATTTTTTGGGTATTTACCAACTGCTGTTTCTTCTGACATTTGAATACCATATATTCCACTTTTTAGTGTATTATGAAGGTCTATAACCTCTGGTATAGTTGGTATTGGATTATTTTCCATAGATTTTAAAAATTGAGTTGCTAAAAATATCTTTTTCCCACGGAATAATGCTTTTTCAATTATATGTTTTTGATACATTGGAACTTTTGCCAAACCAATTTCAGTTGACAAATCTCCTCTATCTATCAAGATATATTCAACTTCATCTAAAATACTTGTAAGATTTTCAACAGATGCTATTGTTTCTATTTTTGATATTATTTTTATATCTAAATTAATTAACTCTTTGGCTTCTTTAATATCTTTTTGTGTTCTTACAAAAGACAATCCAACATAATCCAATTTATATTTATTTGCTAATTCAATAAGTTTTTTATCTTTTTTAAATAAAAATGGTATATTTTTATGAATACCTCTTACATGCATACCTTTATTGTTATAAAGTCTGCCCGTTGATTTAGATATAAATACAATTTTTTGCTCTTCTATATTTTTATTTTTAACAATAAATTTAAAAATAGAATCATTTGCCCAAACAACATCACCAATTTCAATATGTTTAAAAAATTCTTTATAGTTCATCTGTGAAAATAATAAACTAAATTCTTTATCTTTTTCAATATCTATATATCCATATGTTAAATCTGCTGTTCTTACTTTGTTTCCAGGTAAATCCATAAGAATTTTTGCATTTTCAACTTGTGACTTTATAGTTAAAATATACTGTTCAATATCATCAATACTACCATGAGCACCATTTATTCTATATATATTTCTATCATCATGTATATCTGTTAATGGTGTAGTATGTAGTAGTGATGGACCTACTGTTGCAATAATTTTTTTCATTTACTGTTTCCTTATAAATTTATTTTCTTTTAGTTCGATAATACTATCGGCAATTTCTGGTCGCATAAAAGTTGTATTTGGTCTTTGTCCATTAGCTAACATTTTTCTGATTTCAGTACCACTAATTTTTTGAATATAGATGCTACTATGTTTACAAGTTTTATCTGAAACAATTTGTTCACATTTTTTACAATAAAATGGCTCACTTAAAAGTAACAATTCAATACCTATATCTTTAGTTTGTATTATACTTTTTGCTAACTCTTGAGCTTCATATTTACCATAATAATCACCAACACCTGCATGATCTCGTCCAATAATAAAATGAGTACAACCTAAGTTCTTTCTAATCAAAGCATGGAAAATAGCTTCTCTAGGTCCAGCATATCTCATTGGTGTTTTTAATGTATCAAAATATATATTTAAATTTGAATAATACTCATCTATCATAACTTTATAACCATTAGTTACAGCTTCTTCACTAAAATCACCCTCTTTTTTCCAGCCAACCAAAGGGTTTATAAATAATGCATCACAAACTTCTAAAGCAACCCTTTGTAGATGTTCATGTGCTTTATGGATTGGATTTCTTGTTTGAAATCCAGCAATAGTAGTCCAACCTTTATCTTTAAAATATTTTTTAGTATTTTCTGGGTTTAGACTATTATTCAAAATATCATCATCACTAATAATAATCTTACCACCAACTCTATACTTAGACCTTTTAAGCTCTTTTTTAATACCAGGATGAAGACTATCAGTTGTACCAAAAACTTTCAATATATCGTCTTCCTCTACCATATAACAACTAGCAATTTTAAGTAAAGCAACCTCTTTATCTTGAAAAGTTAAAGTAAGCTCTTTAGCATCTATTGCTTTTATATAAATATCATATGGTATATCTAAACTTATAGGTATTGTCCAAACACTACCATCATTTAAAAGCATATTATCAACTACACTACGGTAATCACCTACATCCATAAAACCATCAAGTGGAGCAAACAATCCAGTAGCTATGTTTATACAATCTTGTAATAATTCTTCATTTAATTCATATTGAATATTGATCATTTTACCACTTTTTTATCTATCGCATCAATTAAAGATTCTACTAGACACTCAATATCTTGTTTTGAATATTTTATACTTAAAAATATAATCCTATTACCATTAACAAATATATTTTTCTCTTCTAATAAATATTTATAAAAATTATTTTGTTGCTCATAACTTATTTCATACTTATCTCTATCTTGTCTGGATTTTATAGGATAATCAGTAAATACCAATCTTAACATTGAGTTTAAACCTATCATTCTAACTGCTATATTGTTTTTTATACAA
>Ga0256837_1002932_pt1 | contig 10104 bp, 9 predicted proteins | sample 4562384metaG_FD_185976 | JGI IMG/M metagenome (GOLD analysis project Ga0256837, IMG submission 185976) | Hydrothermal vent microbial communities from Guaymas Basin, Mexico - 4561-384 | ecosystem: Environmental > Aquatic > Marine > Hydrothermal vents | place: Mexico: Guaymas Basin | collected... | reverse complement strand
TGCAACTGTAGGGATTATGACTTTATCATATACTGGACTTGGGATTATTGTAGCATCCTCACAATTTTTATTTGATATTATTAAATATGCAGGAGCCGTTTACCTTATCTATCTTGGTTATAAAGCATTTACCTCTACTCAAGAAGATTATACTATTGATAAGAATATGGATATATCAAAAAAGGATAAATTATCACTATTTTTTAAAGGTGTTTTAGTAGCCTCTAGTAATCCAAAAGCAATTGTATTTTTTATAGCATTATTTCCACAATTTATAGATCTAAATAGTTCTATGTTGGTTCAATATTTTATACTTGTAGGTACCTTTTTGGTTCCTGAATTATTTTGGCTTTTACTTTATGCATATTTGGGACATAAGTCATCAAATTGGTTTTTAGCTCATGGTAGAGCAAAATTTTTTAATCGTATTACAGGAGGAGTTTTTATTGGTGCTGGAGTTTTAAAAAAGTTTGGAGTATATTATGGAAAATAATATAGTATATAACAATGGTGAAATTGAATTGAAAGTTTCAGTTGATAGTGATACCGTTTGGTTAACTCAAAAACAATTAAGTGAGCTTTTTGAAGTAACAAAACAAAATATTAGTTTACATATTATCGAAATATTTAAAACTAATGAATTATCAAAAAGTTCAACTGTCAAGAAATACTTGACAGTTCAGAAAGAGGGTAATCGAGAAGTAAGCAGAAATGTAGAACATTACAACCTAGATATGATTATATCTATTGGATATAGAGTTAATTCAAAACAAGCTACTAAATTTCGCCAATGGGCAACATCTATATTAAAACAGTATATTACAAATGGATATATTATAAATAGTGAAAAAATCACTCACGATAGATTTATATCATTAGAAAATAAAGTGGAGCAATTAAGCTATGATATAAAGATACTTAAAACAAAAGATATAAGTTCTCAAGGTATATTTTTTGATGGAGAAGTATTTAATGCCTATACTTTTATAAATGATTTAATAAAAACTGCTAAAAAAGAGATAATACTTATAGATAATTATATAGATGATACAACTTTTACATTGTTTTGTAAAATAACAAATATAAAAGTCACAATATATACTTCTAAAATAGATAAACAACTAAAACTTGATATAGAAGAATATAAGAAACAATATAATAATTTAGAAGTAAAAATATTTAAAAATTCTCATGATAGATTTTTAATCATAGATAATACCCAACTTTATAATATAGGAGCAAGTTTAAAAGATGTAGGTAAAAAATGGTTTGCTTTTTCTAAGCTTGATATATCTTTTATAAATAATATTTTACAAAGATTGGGATAGTATAGATTTAGTAAAGTTATAAAATATAAATTATTTATTTACTTATTGAATATATTATGTAATAATATTACATTGTTATAAAGGTGGTTATATGAAAAAAATAGGTTTACTCGGTGGTATGAGTTGGGAGAGTTCATTAAATTATTATAAAATCATAAATGAAGAGATTAAAAATAAACTAGGTGGGCTTCACAGTGCAAAAGTAGTTTTAAATAGTGTAGATTTTGAGCAGATTGAAAAACTTCAGCATAATGGGGATTGGGATCAAACAGCGATTATACTTTCAAATGAAGCAAGATATTTACAAAAAGCAGGAGTAGATTTTTTACTAATTTGTACAAATACTATGCATAAGGTTGCCTCAATAATAGAAAAAAATATAGATATACCAATACTTCATATAGCTGATGCAACAGCTCATGTTTTAGTGGCTGATGGGATAAAGAAAGTTGCACTTTTGGGAACAGCTTTTACTATGAAAGAGGAATTTTACAAAGGAAGATTAAAAGATAAATTTGATTTAGAAGTAGTTGTTCCAAATGAAGATGATATAAATACTATTCATCAAATTATCTATGATGAGTTGTGTTTGGGTATTATAAAAGAATCATCAAAACAAAAATATCTAAAAATTGTATCAAAACTTCAAAAAAAAGGTGTCGAGGGTGTGATATTAGGCTGTACAGAAATAGCTATGCTAGTACAACAAAAAGATTGTGATATAAAACTTTATGATACTACAACAATTCATGCAAAAAAAGCTGTAGAGTATGCCACAAAATAAAATATATAAGATTTATCAACTCTTATATGACAAATATGGTCCTCAAGGTTGGTGGCCATATATAAATCATACCCCATCATATCATCCATTGGATTATAGTTTTCCAAAAAATCAAGATGAGATATTTGAGGTGTGTTTAGGCTCAATTTTAACTCAAAATACAACTTTTACTTCAGTTGTAAAATCTTTAAATAATTTAAAAGAGTTAAATTGTTTAAGCTCAAGTGCCATTAAAAATATAGATATAGAAAATTTTAAAAAAGCTATTAAAACATCTGGATATTTTAATCAAAAAACAAGATATATTTTGGAGTTTATAAAATTTTATGATAAATTAGATGGTAAAATACCAAGCAGAAATGAACTTTTAGATGTGGTAGGTATAGGAGAAGAAACAGCAGATTCTATACTGCTTTATGCTTATAATCAACCTGAATTTAAAGTAGATGCATATACAAAAAGGTTGTTTTTGCAACTAGAGCTTATAGATGAGAAATATAAATATAAAGATATCAAAAATCTTGTAGAATCTCAACTAGAAAATAAAATAAAAGATAAAAACCAATTACGTATAATATATCAAGAATTTCACGCTTTAATAGTGCAATATGGTAAAAATTTTTATTCAAAAAAACCATATGGCAATGGGTGTTTTTTAAAAGAACAACTATAAGCACTAATTTGATAAAATACAAACCTTATAATATATAGTTTTAAAATCAAAAGGTTTGATAATAATGAGTAAAAGTAAAAATTTTTTACAAACGATAGTAGAGCAGGATTTAGAATCTGGTAAATATAAAAATATAGTTACTAGATTTCCTCCTGAACCAAATGGATTCCCACATATTGGACATGCAAAATCTATTTTTATAAATTTTGGTATTGCAAAAGAGTTTAATGGAGTTTGTAATCTTCGAATGGATGATACAAATCCAACTAAAGAGGATACTGCTTATGTGCAAGCCTTACAAGATGCTGTACAATGGCTTGGATATAAATGGGATGGTGATGTAAGACATACTAGTGATTACTTTGACAAACTTTATGATTGGGCTATAGATCTTATAAAAATGGGTAAAGCCTATGTGGATAGCCTTAATGAAGATGAGATAAAACAGTACAGAGGGACTGTAACAACTCCAGGAAAAAGAAGTAAATATGCTTCAAGAAGTGTTGAGGAAAACTTAGACCTTTTTGAAAGAATGAAAAATGGTGAGTTTAAAGAGGGTGAACATATTTTAAGAGCTAAAATAGATATGAGTTCATCTAATATGAAAATGAGAGACCCACTTTTATATAGAATCAGACATGCTAAGCATTTTAGAGCAGGAGATAAGTGGTGTATATACCCTATGTATGATTTTGCTCATTGTTTATCTGATTATATAGAAGGAGTTACACACTCTATTTGTACACTTGAGTTTGAAAACAATCGTGATATATATGACTGGGTACTTGATACATTAAAATTAGAACCACCAAGACCATATCAACATGAATTTGCAAGACTTAATATAAATTATACAGTTATGAGTAAAAGAAAGCTTTTAGAACTAGTTGATGGTAAATATGTAAATGGTTGGGATGACCCTAGACTTCCTACTATTGCAGGATATAAAAGAAGAGGATATACACCTGAATCTATTATAAATTTTTGTGATACAGTAGGTATTGCAAAAGCAAACTCTATGGTTGATGTTTCACAACTTGAATTTTGTATCAGAGATGATCTGAATAAAAAAGTACCAAGAGTTATGTGTGTGGTAAAACCTTTGAAAGTTACTATTGAAAACTATGATGGAAATGAGATAATTGATGCTTCATACTATCCACACGATGTACCTAAAGAGGGTAGTAGAAAACTGCCTTTTTCAAAACATATCTATATAGATGCCAATGACTTTTCACAAAATCCACCAAAGGGGTATTTTAGACTAACTCCAACTCAAAGTGTAAGATTGAAGTATGCTTATATTATCACTTTTAAAGAGGCTATAAAAGATAAAGATGGAAATATAACTGAGCTAATAGTTACATACCATAAAGACTCAAAAAGTGGATCAGATACAAGTGGTATAAAAGTAAAAAGTGCCATTCAGTGGGTAGAGGCAAACAGTGCTAAAAAAGTTGAATTAAGACTTTATGACAGACTTTTTAAAAATGAGGCACCACAAGGAGTTGAAGATCTAAATGAGAACTCTTTACAAATAATCAAAGATGCACTAATTGAACCAGCAGTGATTGAGCAAAAACCAGATGTAAGATTTCAGTTTGAAAGGGAGGGGTATTTTTATGCTGAACCAGTTGATTATAGTGATGAACATCCTGTATTTAACAAAATAGTTTCACTAAAAGACTCTTGGTCTAAAAAGAATACAAACAATCAAAACCAATCAAGGGTATCAAACAAACCTAAAAATACACAACAAACTGTAGGTGAAGCTGAGCCTATGAGTAAAGATGAAAAGATTTTATTTGATAAATATACAAATGAGTTAAAACTAAACACTGAAATAGCAAATATCCTTGCAAGAGATAAAGAGCTTTCATCATTTTTTCAAGAGGCATTTGGTGTTTTAAATAGTGCAATTAATTTAGCAAATATTATTACCAATGAAGTAGCAAAGCAGTTAAAAGTATCAGAAAAATTAAAATTTACTCCATCACAAATAGCAAGTTTGGTTGCTATGATTGATGATGGCACTATTTCAAATAAAATTGCCAAAGAGGTGTTTGAACTAATGGCAAAAACAGGTGATGAACCTAAACAAATAGTAAAAGATAAAGGATTAGTTCAAATAAGTGATCCAGAAATTATATTGCCAATTATTGATGAAGTGATAGCTAAAAATCAAGATAATGTAGAAAAATACAAAGCTGGAAATAAAAAACTTTTAGGCTTTTTTGTAGGTCAAGTATTAAAAATCACTCAAGGAAAAGCAAATCCTCAAGTGGTAAATACTCTTGTAGCTAAGCAGTTAAACTAATATAAAATAAGTTGGTATAGGGAGTATTATAAATTCCCTATCCACTCTTTTATATCTAAAAGATTATCTTTATTTTTATCTAATGTTTTAAATTTTATATTTGATGCATTTATAGCTTCTTGTTTTGTTACTATTTTATTTTGATTTATATCATTTCTTATAAACCAGTTTATTGCAATTTGTGGCATTAGCTTTGCTAGTTGTGTTTGGCTTAGCTCTTTTGGATCTACTTGATTATCTTTAGATATATCAAATCTTTCAAATCTTTTTAATGACATTTTGGCATACTCTTTTTTATTTAGGTGATTATCTTTATTTTGATCACATTTTATAAAAATATTTGTTTTAAAACTATTTGCAAATATAGAAGATGAGATTAATATTATAAAAATAATATATTTAAAAAACATATTTATCCTTTTTTATTTGAAGTATAAAATAATAAATCTTAATTTATGCAAGATTCAAACCAGATATTTGAAAGTAGTTTTATAGCTTCTTCTAATTTCTCTTGATTAAATCTTCCAAAACCAAGTCTTATAGCTTCCCATTTTCCATCAGTAATACTATGTGCAAAATAGAGTTTTATACTATTTTGTTCAGCTAAATTTTTAAACTTTTTCATATCAAACGGTACAGTTGGGTTAATTAGTATTGATAATCCAGCACCATAAGATTCTATTTTAAAACTCTCTTTTAGGTATTTGTGTAAATAGTTTTTTAAAAGATTGTGTTTTTTTCTATTTTGAGTTCTTAATTTTCTTAAATGCTTTTCATAATGACCATCTTTTAAAAAAAGAGTTAATGTTTTTTGTGTTATAAGTGATACTTTTGCAAAATTACAATCAAATGTTTGTTTATAAAGTTGCATAAAAAAATCAGGTACAACCATATAACTAACTCTTAAAGTGGGAGATAATGCTTTTGAGAATGTACCAAAATATATAACATTATCATGATTATCAAGCCCTTGTAAAGCTGGAATTGGTCTGTTTATATAGCTTAGCTCACTATCATAATCATCTTCTATAATGATACTATTTGTATTTTTTGCCCATTTTAGAAGCTCTAATCTATTTGTTATTGGTATTGTCACTCCTGTTGGGTATTGGTGTGATGGAGTGATATATAGTATTTTTGATTTAAGTTTTTTAATTTGTTTTATATCAATACCACTTGATGTTATATTTATACTGTTTATTTTATATTCAAAACTTTTAAATATCTTTTTTGCTATATGGTATCCTGGGTCTTCTATAGCAAGAGTTGTATATTTTTCTTTCATAATTTTTGCAACCAAACTCATAGCTTCACTAAAGCCATTTGATATAATGATATTAGATGCAGTACATTTTACCCCTCTTGATTCTATAAGATATTTTGAGATTTGTTCTCTAAGCTCAATTTCCCCTTGTCCATTTGAATATTTCCCAAATACCAAACTCTCATCTATCGCTTTAGATGTTAATCTTTTCCATAGTTTTAGAGGGAAGCTTTTTTCACTTAAACCTACAGGATAAAAATCGTATTTATATGATATACAAGTATGATTTTCTTTTTGTGGTTGTATATTATTTGTAGTTATAAATTTTTCATCATTTAAATCTAAAACAAAATAGCCACTTTTTTCATAACTATCAATATACCCTTCGGCATATAATTGACTATAAGCGTTTTGAACTGTATTTTTACTAAGATTATATGTGGAAGCAATTTTTCTTATTGAGGGAAGTTTGTCATTTGGTTTTAGATTGTTTATAATATCTTTTTTGAGTTCATTATAGAGCTGTAGATATAGTGGAGTTTTTAAATTTGGATCTATTATATACATAAACTGTCCCCTAAAAAATTTAATAATTTGGCACTTGTGATAAATACACTTTAGTGATATACTACCACAAAAAATATAAGGTTTATATATGAAATCACAATTTGAGATTCAAAACTATGATGAAATAAAAGAGATTTTAGATAATGCTACATATGGTACATTGGCACTTTGTAGTAATAATATACCATATAGTGTACCTATAAATTTTGTTTGTATAGATGACGATCTATATTTTCATGGTAGCAAAAGTGGTAAAAAGATGAAGTTTATTCATAATAATTCTAAAGCATCATTTAGTGTAGTTGAATCATACTCTATGATTCAATCATATTTTAGCAGTGATGATGATTTGGCTTGTCCTGCTACACATTTTTTTAAATCAGTTTGTATAAATGGAGATATAAAAATTATTACTGATTATAAGCAAAAAGTAGAAGTACTACAAGCTTTGATGGAAAAACTACAACCTGAAGGATTATACAAGCCACTAAGTGATGAGGTGTATAAAAAGATGATAAATGCTACAGAGGTATTTATGCTTAAAAGTGATGATATTAAAGGCAAAGTAAAATTGGGACAACACTTGCCAAAAGATAGATTTGACAAAATTATAAAACATCTACAAAATAGAAACAGCGATATTGATAAAAAAACATTAAAAAGTATGATAAAAACAAAGGGGAATATATGAGATTAAAAATTGCACAACTAAATGATATTGAGGGGATTTTAAAACTGCACTCAAAATATCAAGTTGATACTATAGATGAAGAGGATAAAAAAGATGGATTTGTAACAACAGCTTTTACAAAAGAGCAATTAAGTGATATTATCAATCAAGAGCAAGGGATATTTATAGCCAAAAAAGATGATGAAGTTATAGGATATGTTATGAGTGCATCATGGCAATATTGGTCAAAATGGCCTATGTTTGCACATATGATAAAAGATTTGCCAAATTTAAAATATCTTGGTCAAACTTTAAGTGTAGATAACTCTTATCAATATGGTCCAGTATGTATAGATAAATCTGTAAGAGGAACAGGAGTGTTAGAAAAACTGTTTGATTTTGCACTTGAATCTATGTCAAAAAGATATCCAATTTTAGTAACTTTTGTAAATAAAATCAATCCTCGATCTTATGAAGCACATAAAAGAAAATTGGGTTTAGAAGTGATTCAAGAATTTGAATTTAATAATAATCAATACCATGAGATGGTTTATGATACTTCTAAAAGGGTATTAGGGTAGAATACCTAATGGAAATTTTACAAGAACTATCTTTTACTTGGTTTGTTATTTTAATTATTACTGCATTTATTGCAGGGTATATAGATGCTATTGCAGGTGGTGGAGGTATGATTCAAGCACCAATGTTACTTCTTAGTGGACTAAATCCTATAATAGTCTTAGCAACAAATAAACTATCAAGCATGGCTGGAACAATTACAGCTACATATAAATATGCAAAACATAAAAAGATTGTATGGGGTATTGGCCTTGTTGCACTTATCCCATGTATTGTTGCTTCGTATTTAGGAAGCAGTTTAATTATGTATATTAGTGATGAGATTATAAATTGGCTTATAATACTCTCTATTCCTGTTGCTATGATTATGTTACTAAAAAAAAGAAAAGATACAAATACAAAACTTTCAATTACAACTAAAAAAATATTATTAAGTACAGCTCCTGTAGGGTTTTATGATGGGCTTTTGGGACCTGGTACTGGAACATATTTTGCAATAAGTATGAATAGATATTTAGGTATAGACTTTTTAAGAGCAACTGCAACAGCTAAGGTATTAAATTTGGGTACAAATTTTGGTGCTACAGTTGCTTTTATGTTTGCAGGAAAATTATATCTAGCTTTGGCAGTTCCTATGATGATGGCAAATGTCGTAGGGGGATATATAGGAAGTCATTTTGCGATTAAAGGTGGCGAAGAGTTTATAAAGAAATTTATAGTAGTGATGCTTGTATTTATGCTGTTTGCAAATATAATAAAGCTTTTAATCACTTAATAAGGATAAAAATATGATAAATGAAAATTTAAAAAACAAAGAGTTATGTAAAGTAAGAACAATCACATCATTTTTAACCCTAACAAAAGATAAATCATCTTGGGAAGATAAAATCAAAAAAGCTTCAATCTTTGGTGGTGATTTGGCAAAACAATTCAGTGCAAATGGCTATGAAGTACAAAGTATTAGAATTGTTACAAATGCTTTTGGTGAGTATCTTGATACATCATCATTACAAAATACCTTGGATGATATGAGATATTTGGCAAATATATTACAAAGTGATACTATGCCTGATATTAGAATACGATTTGCCATAGGGGAAGCAAAAACTTCAAATGAAATAGATATGATCCCTTATTTGATAAAAGAGTTTGGAGATATAAGTAATATTTGTGTAAATGTAGATGTTGACAATCTTGGTATTGTGAATAAAGATTTAACACTAAAGTGTGCAAAAGTTGTTAAAAAAATAGGTGAAATTACACCAAGAGGTGAGGGCAATTTTAATTTTACTATTAATTACAATTGCAAATCTTTAATTCCATATTTTCCTGCTTCATATCACAACAGCAGTGATGAGGATTGTTTTGCTTTGGGATTGGAATCTCCTGATTTGTTGGTGGAGGCTTTAAAAAGTTTGACAAATAACAATAATCACAATGAAAAAATAAAAAACTCTTTTGATATTATGAGTAGCTCACTTCAGTATCATATAGATAATATTTTAGATATTGTAAATAGTTTTAATCATAAATATAAAACAAAATTTGCAGGTATTGATACAAGTGCAGCACCATCTAAAAACTGTAGCTCTATGGTTGATGTTTATAAACTTTTAGGTGTGCCATATTTTGGAGCTAGTGGTACACTTGAGGCATCTTCCCTTCTAACAAAAGTATTTAAAAGTGCAAAAGGGTGTGAACTAATAGGTTTTTCTGGACTTATGCTGGCTGTGGTTGAAGATGAGGGGTTAGCTCAGGCAACAAAAGATGAACAGTTTGATATAAGAGCTTTGCTTCAATACTCAAGTGTATGTGGAATAGGGCTTGATACAGTGCCTATAGAGGGTGATACATCTGTAGAAAAAATTGCTGATATATGCAGTGATACAGGAGCTTTGGCGTTTAGGTTAAATAAGCCTCTT
>Ga0256837_1002931_pt1 | contig 10108 bp, 8 predicted proteins | sample 4562384metaG_FD_185976 | JGI IMG/M metagenome (GOLD analysis project Ga0256837, IMG submission 185976) | Hydrothermal vent microbial communities from Guaymas Basin, Mexico - 4561-384 | ecosystem: Environmental > Aquatic > Marine > Hydrothermal vents | place: Mexico: Guaymas Basin | collected... | reverse complement strand
AGATTCTTCAATATATCTGTTTAAAACACCTCTGTATGCTCTGGCTTTTTGCTCATCTACAAAATAATCATCAAACCTATAACTTAACCATAAATAGAGAGATATCTCTTTTACCATATCTTCTGCTCTTAGTAGGTCATCTGTTGTTTGAGCATGAGAACCCATTAAAACTGGTGCTTTGTACTCCACTGGCTCTTTTTTAGTTAATGCTCTTATGTAACTCTCATAAGCTTCTACAATATATGGAGATTTTAGAGTTAGTGGAGCACAAGCTAGATGGTACTTTGTAGCTATATCTAACTCATACTTATCTACAATGTTGGAAGCTTCTAAAATATCTTCTAAGTTTGAAGCACGAAATGGACCATTAAACTCCATATTTTCCACAAAAAACTTTAGAATCTCATAGAGTGAGTTTTCCTCTAAGATGTTACCAACAAGTTTTATATGCTCTAAATTTGCCATAACTTTAAAAGGGATTGTTATCTCTTTAGCTTCTTTGTAAAAGTTCTTTTTTATCACTTTTAAAACATCAGGGTTTAATGCCCCAACAAACCCCTCTTCATTAAGCCCATATCGCCCTGCTCTACCAGATATTTGGTGTATCTCTGATGGAACTAAGTTTCGTTGTCTTATACCATCAAACTTTTCAGCTTTAGAAAAGAGAAGTGTTTTTATAGGTAGATTCATACCCATAGCTATCGCATCTGTTGCTATTAGAATCTGTGTTTCACCCTCTCTAAATCTTCTAGCCTCCTCCCTTCTAACTTCAGGGGAAAGGTTTCCATAAACAACACTAACACTAAAAAACTTTGAGAAGTTTTGTTTTAGTCTTAAAACCTCTTTACGACTAAAAGCTATGATTGCTGTTGAATCTTCAACATCTTCAGGTTTTGTAGCTGTTTCTAAAAGAGTTAAAGGATTCTTTCTCTCAAACTCAATTATCTCTAACTCCTCACCTAAATACTCAGCAAGAGCCATAACTGCTTTTTTAGAGTTTGATGAACCAGTCATAATAATCTCTTTAGCAGGTGTTCCAATTATCGCATTTGCCCAAGCCCAGCCTCTGTCCTCATCATCAAGCATCTGAACCTCATCAATCACACAAACATCAACATCAACCTCAAAGTTTAACATCTCAATAGTGGAACTAATGTGAGTAGCCTCCTCATTTACAAGTTGCTCCTCCCCAGTGATGAGAGAAACATCAATCCCCTCTTGTTTAAGTGTTTCATACCCCTCTAGTGCTAACAAACGAAGAGGAGCAAGGTAGTAACCAGTATCTGCCTCTTTAAGTTTTTTCATAGCTTGGTATGTTTTACCACTGTTTGTTGGTCCAATATGTAGAGTAAGTTTTCTCCTCATCTCCCTAGCTATTGGGAAAAGGTTTTTAAAGTCACGAATCGTTCTAGCAAGTAGTGCTTGTCTCTGTTTTTTAATGAGCTGTTCATGGATATTGTAGATGAAGATTCTTATGGTTTTTCTATGAATCTTAGGTGTTAAAACTAAAGTGTTATGTAGTAACTCTAAAAGATACTCATAAACCTTACCATATAACTCCTCTTCACTAAAGTGAAGTAAAGTAGAGTGTTTTTCACAATCTTTTACTAAAGATTCTAACTCCATAAAGAAATGGCTCTCATACTCTTTTTTAGAATCCTCAAGAACTTGAGTAAAATCTAAAGGTTTAGAGTTCCAAATATCTTCTAAAAGTCCATCTAACTCTATATGTAACTCTAAAACATACTCTATTGTTCTCTCAGAGTGTGGCAGTTTACAACTCTCATGAACTCTTAAAAGCACCTCTTTATCTAAAACCTCAACATACTCTAAATCTAAGTAGATTCCCATAAGGCTTTTAAGTATAGATGGTTTAAGCAGTGGCATAGTTACTTTTGTTTTTGGTGGTGAAGCACGAAGAGCTGTAACTATCTCTTTTTGAGTTAAGTATGTGTGTGGGTCTTGAAGATTCTCTATAAACTTTTTTATACTCTCTTTTTTAGATTCTATACTTCTCTCTTTATCTAACTCTATCTCTTGAATTAGTTTCGCCTCATCTGTTGTATCTATATACTCATCACTATATTTTTTTGTATTTATAGTTAGAATCTTATGAAAACTTTGCCCATATAAAACATAATGAAAAGAGGCATTAAACTCAAAACTATCATCAATATCAAAAACACCTTGAAGAGCTTTTTGAACTCTCTCCCTTTTAGCTTCATAACGGATATGTTTTAGTTTAGATTCCAATTTAGCAATAGTTATCTTTCTAGTTCTAGTCTCTGCGAATGCTGAGTAGATTAGAACCTCTTCATCTTTTGTCATATCTAGTTGTGAGATAAGAGTTTCTAGTTTGTCCTCTCTCTCTAAACTTGGTTCTTTTTTAGAATCTCCATAGTAGATGATTCCATCATTTGTAAAAAAACTAAGTATATCTTGTCTATATCCACTATCTGCTTCACTCCAAATCATACGGATAGTTTTTAAAAGTAGTTTTTTATTATGTTCTATCTCGTAGATTCCAAGAGCTGAAAAAAGTTCACTTAGTTTTTGGGAACTAACTCTTTGTATCCCAACATCAAAAGGATCATCATCAAAATATTTTTTTATTCTTTGGTTAATTTTACTATTTTTTTTATTTTTCTTTGCCATCTCTTATTTTAGCTAATTTTGCTAGAATTTCACTTATGAAAACAATACTTATACCTATAACATGCACATCACTTCTAATGGCTAACTCTGTAAACACAGATATTGAAACTTACTATGAGCATTTAGAGTTTAAAAACTCTATACAAAAAAATAGTTCTAATATTTTTGGTGTTGGGGGAACTCTCAAGTTAGATAACTCAACTTACAAACTGTTTTATGAAAAAGCTAAAACAGACACTAAACAACCACCTTTAAAAGATGACCTAAAAATTGAAAAACTATATGCTAAATATAACTATAAAATTAACGACAAATGGGGTGTAAACCTAAACTATCTTAATGTAGTAGATGACAACATAGCACCAACTGCCCATGGACAAGCTTACGGTATAGGGGCAACTTTTAACATAACAAAACCATTATCTGTAAACTTTACACAGTTCTACACAAACTATGACAAATTTAATGTTTACCAAAGTGACCTAAATTTCAATTACATTTTTAAACAAGATAATTTTAAAATCAAACTTACTACATTAACAAAATTAATACACCTAGATAACAAAGATTCTAACTCTTTCTCTAAAAATGCCAAAGAATCTTACTTAACTCAAGGTATAAAACTACACTCACACTATAAATCTTACCATTTTGGTATGGGGGCATACTTTGGAAAAAGAGCTTTTGCTATTATGCAAAATGGTTTCAAGATTCAACATCATGCTATGGAGTTTGACAGAACTTATGCAATTGGTTTTGGGAAAACTTTTTCTAACTTCGTACTAAGAACTCAGTATGCTTACCACAGAGCAACTGAGTTACCTTCTCTTAATGAAAATGTAACAGTTAGGAATCTTAAAGTTATTGCTACTTATAAGTTTTAGAATTAAATCACCTTAATTGGTGGTTCAATTGAAAAGTTGAGAGTGTGTTCCAATTCTAGCTAATGTAATTTGATTTTCTTCTTTATAGTATATCACCAACATATCACCACCTAAATGAAACTCTCTAAAACCTTTATAGTTACCTTTTAATTCATGATCTCTAGATTCTTTAGGTAATAATTTAGTATCTTGTAAAAGATGAAAATATCGTATCATCTTTTGAAATTGAGAATCTGAAAGTTTTAGTTTTTTAAAATCATTTATAAATTGCTTATGTCTTAAAAGTTCCATCTACTTTTTTAATTCATCAAAATTAAATTTTTCAATATTTTTTTTATCTACAATATCATTAAAAACATTTTTTGTAGTTTCATTTGGTATTTTTATATCAAATGGAATACTTTTTGTCATAGATACTTGTGCTAAGAACATATTTACAGCCTCACCCATACTAATACCTAATTTAGAAAAAACCTCTTTCGCTTCATTTTTTATCTGTTTATTTAACTTTATACTTGTTGTTTCTTTTACTACTACCATTATAAAACTCCTGAAAACTATAATACTTTAGTATTATTATATGAAATTTATCTTTTTTTGTCAATTTTATGAAAAGTTATAAATAAAAAAGCAAAGAAAGCTATAAAAGATGAACTTAAAAATAGATAGCTTGGATAAACCTCATAAATATACCCAGCTATTAAAGCACCACAAAAACCACCTAAACCGTAAGTGATTCCTGAAAAAAACTGTTGTGCTAACGATTTGTTTTTATATCTACTATACAAGTAACTAATGGCAGATGAATGAAAAAGAGCAAAACTAAAGGCGTGTAAACTTTGTGTGAAAAAAAGTGTTGTTAAGTTTTGAGGAAACATAAAAACTAAGAACCAACGAATCGCCGTTAAAAAAGTTGTTAGTTGTAGTAAAAAAAGGAGATTCCCTTTTAAAAATCTTCCCTGATGGTAAAGCATAAAAATCTCTGCTAATACTCCAAAACTCCACAAGTATATAGTTACATCTAAACTAACTCCAAAGTCTGTTTCATAAATGGTAAAAAAGTTATAAAACGAACCAAAACTAACCTGCATAAGTGTTAGTCCTAGCCATAATCTCCAGTCACTCAGAAGGTTTATATCGTTTTGAATCTCTTCATCTTTTTTATCAATATGCTTTATATCTTTTGAAATTAAAAAAGCACTCATAGCTGTTAACAAACTCAAACCAACTAAGTAGGCAATAGCTACATTGACTGAAGATAAAAACTTAACTAACACAAGTGCCACTAACACAAAACCAACTGAACCAAAAAGCCTTACTTTTCCATACCTCTCTTTACCTATACTCTCTAGTGAAATGACTTCAACATAAGGTAAAATTAAACTAAGACCTATCCCAAATCCTATATTTGACAAAATTAGTTCATAAAAATTATCTATGGAAAAATAAAAAGAGATAGCACTAACTAACATAACTACAAGAGCAATGTTGAAAGTTGTTTTGTTTAGTTTTAACCCTTTTGTAAAAGCAAAAGGAATCATAAATTTTATAAGTGGGGCAGTAGCAAAGATGATTCCTATTTCACTAGCCTCATAACCACTCATAGACAAAATTTTAGGCATAAATATGATGTAAACACCAATAATAGCAAAATAGAAAAAGTAAAATAACGATAAAAGTATAGAAATATTCATAAGCTAAGTATATCAAAATTATAAAATTTCTTAAAATATTAATCTAATATTAACTTTATCTCAATATACTTCCGCATCTCAAATATATGTTTCCTTTTTTTCATATCCGAGATATTATATAACTAAACAATTATGAAATACCAAGCTCTTTTTTCCCCTGTTGTGAGCTTGGTTATTTTATACTTTCCTAACTTAAACTCAAAATCTACTAACGATTACTCAAACCTTTTTGCATAGCTTCAGCTAACTCTTTTTTATAGTCTGGATTTCTAAAAGTCAATTCTTTATCAAAATATAATATAATTTTTTTATTTGTATTTTTATGGGAACATAACTTATACATTATCTCATAATATATATCAAAATCAGAATGGATTCTAGATTCTATTTTTTTAGATATAAATCCATATTTTTTTATAATTAGGTCAATAGCATCTGAGAGTTGCTCAGTTGTTGATTCTTTATCTTTAATTATTTTTCTTAAAGATTCTAAATCTACAACATTAACTTTTTTTACATTTGATTGTTTTTGAATAGTTTGTTTTTTTGATGAGAAATAATATATAAAAAATAAGATAGCTAAAACTATAACTAACCCTACACCAATTTGTATAAGTATTGAAACATCCATAATTTTCTTCTTTGAAATTAATTTTAATTGAGAAATGGTGGACAGCTAGGGAATTGAAATACCCATATTTATAGGGGAATATACACTTATATTCTATTTTACACCCCTAAAAATACCCCTAAAAAGAAAAGTCATTAACTATACTCTTTTATCCTCACTCATCACATTAAGAGAAGTATAACGATTAATAACTAAATAGTATATTATCTATTTTTCAGTTTTTCTATCCTCTTTTGTATTGCTTTCCAAATTTGAAAGGCAACTATAATCTATATTTTAAACTGTATCCATTATCTAAAAAGACAGTGAAAAAAACTAAAATTAAGTGCTTTCTACACCCTATCGCACCCACACCACCATATAGTATAATAGTACCTTTTACATATGCTGTACCTACTTAATTACATCTTTTATGCTGTATTCATTTTTTGGTTTCAATGAAAATAATTTGAAGTTAAGTATTTATCGCACTTCTTCCGACCCACACAAGCAAACATTATAGTAGTACCTTATCATTTTCACTACCTCCTACCCCATAGCCACTATAAGCCATTTATAGCCCTCTCACTCACATCATTATAGATACAACACATATAAACACTCACTATATAAAAATACATTAGTGTTAGATTATATCGCTATATGGTTAGTAGTTGGTAGTTTTATTTTATTAATTCAATAATACCCTCAAATTCATATAATGGGTATGCTAATGATAAATTCTTTCTATTGGGAATTTCTATCTTTGCTTCAACTCTCCAAAGTGGAAAATCTAAATCATTTTTAAATTGTTTATTATAAAAAACTATCTTTTCAACCATTGTTATATTAGGCTTATTTATGTAGCTTGTATCTGTTTTATAGCCCTTTATTACACAAGGCACTACATTATAATAACATCTCAATTTATCTAATTTTGGTTCGTCTGATAAGTCTATACATACATCAATATTAATATTTAATTTTGATGTTCCAAAGGTTAGAATATTAAGTATATTGTCTATTAATTCCCTTGGTGGTGGTTCTTTGTGGTATTGTTTTAAACCAAATATAACCATAGTAGCTTTATTATATTTTGGTGGTGTTGATGAATTGTAATAATAAATATTATGATTGTCTAATTGGTAGGCACTTGTAACCTTATCAACTGTGAGATTTTTTTTTAACTGCTCAAGTATTTTTCTATCATTAGCATTGATTTTTTTCCATCTACCTAAATCATCAAGTTTAGATTTTTTATGCTGTTTAGAGTATTCTACTCGTATGGTGTCTATATTAAATTCTTCATAAATATTACTAGCCTCATTGATAAATATCTCTAATTCTGTTAATATACTCATTGTTATTTCTACCTTACATTAAGAGATTGATTTCTTAAGTTAGTTAAATATATATACTTAAAGCCCTTTGGTAGAGGGCTTTAGTATTTTGTCTAATTTGAACCTTAGACTACTTTAATATACATTGTAGAGGGTGTCTAATTTGAACCTTAAACCCTTTATTTTGTATATAAAATATTTTTTATTCTAATAAGTATTCGCATACTAAACTGCTTCACTATTAAGATTAAATGACTCATTAATTTCTTTAACATTAAAAACAGTTACTCTCTCACTTAATTTTATAGGTCTTAACTTACCTTGTTTAGCATATAGCCATACTGTACTTAAACCTATGTTTAAATACTCTGATACATCTTTAGCCCTCATATTATTTTCCATTGGTCTTTATCCTTTAATTTTTTTTCATTAGATAATTAGATTTATTAATAAAGTATAGAATATTAAACTAATCTAATATTGTCTAACTAAAAATCATTCTACTAAAATAAAAGAACCTTGTAAAGCCCTATTTTATAGCTTTTTGATAGACTTTTTATAAAAACTTAAAGTAAATTTAGAGTAAATTATAAATATACTATAAGTATTTCTAATACTATAAATCCCTATATTACGACATTTGAAATTTAATTTATAAAACAAAACATTCATTTACTTTTGATTTACTATTTCTTTTAAAGATTTTATATTTTTATGATATACTAACATTTCAAGAACATTAAAGCCCAATAGAGATTAACTACCTCTAATTTTGGCACTGTAAAGCCTTATCACTTTTTTAGTGGTAGGGCTTTTTTTTTGCTATTAATTTAGTAAATTGTGGGTAGTGTTGGGTGGGAGTGCCATTTAAAGGGGCATTAATGTTCTTATATAGGGGTTTATTCCTTATGCTATTGCTTGGTTATATCACTAAGTTAATCTAAGCATAGAGGGGATTAGTTACCCCCTCTATTTTCTAACCTCATCAAGATAATTACTCCACCATTCCATAAGTTTAGTTCTATCATCAAGATACTTAGCTCTATTATATGCTTTAGATACACTGTTACCTACACTATGGGCTAATTGAGTTTCTATTACATCATAACTAAAGGGGCTTTTCTCGTGTGCTATCGTGCTAAACATAGCTCTAAATCCGTGAGGTACAAATTCATCTTTTGTATAGCCCATTTTTCTTATAGCACCCAATAAAGTACCATCACTTAAAGGTCTTGTTTTACTTCTACTAGATGGAAATAAATATGGGCTTCCATCACTATAAACTTTAATTTCTTTCAATAACTCTATAACCTTATCACTCAATGGGATTATAAAATCATCTCTTGATTTCATCTTCTTAGCAGATTTAACCCATCTTTTAGATTTAAAGTCTATCTCTTCCCATAATGCTAACCTTAAATTAGATGGTCTGACAAATGTATAAGATAACATTTCAAGGGCATATTTTGTACTTAACTCACCTTTATATTTTTTTATATTTGTAAGTAGATTTTTTATACCCTCATCATCTGTTATTGTTGGATAGTGTGTTTGTACTTTTTTACCTATAATCTCACTTACATCAATATCACTAGCAGGGTTTCTAATAGCTTTAGAATTAGCTATTGCCCATTTAAAAGTTTTACTAATTGAGTGATAAACTTTTCTAGCACTTTCAGACACTCCCCTTTCCATCATCCTTTGTAACACTTCTATAATATCCTTAGCTATAATTTCATTTATTGGTATATCTCCAATATATGGATAAACATCATTTTTAAGGCTATTGTAACTTCTCATATAATGACTTCCACTAATATCGTTTTCAACTTTACTTAATCTTTCAAGTGCTATTGCTTTAAAAGTATCTCTATTTTTTATCTCTTCTTGTTGCTTTATTGCTTTATTTTCTCTCTTTTGTTCTGTTGGATTTATACCGTTTGAAATATCTATTTTATATTTTTCTCTTAACTCTCTCGCTTTAGTTAGTGTTATCGTTGGATATTGACCTAAAGATAAACTTTTCTCTTTTCCATCAAATCTATATTTTAATCTCCATAATTTAGAACCTTTTTTAGTTATAAATAAAAACAAACCTCCACCATCAAATAATTTATAATCTTTCTCTTTTGCTTTTGCTTGTTTAATCTGTGTTGCTGTTAATGTTATTGTAGCCCTTGCCATAGATACCCCTTTATATTTTAGGGGTGTTTTTTATTAGTTATAAGGGTAGTTTTAAAAACACTCATAATAATACCCCTAAAACTACCCCTAAAAAGTTTAGATAACTATAACATATATTAGATAGTGTTAGATTAATAATTAGTTTAAACGCTGTATTTATGGGGTTTCATAGCTATTATTAAAGTATCTTAAATTAAGTGATGGTGGACAGCTAGGGATTCGAACCCTAGATAGGTTGCCCTATACCCGCGTTCCAGGCGAGCGCCTTCGACCACTCGGCCAGCTGTCCTTTAAAAAGATTGCTATTTTACACATATAGTGCTGAATCTTTAACAAAAATAGAAAAAATTATTTAATTTCAATAAATATTGTTTAATTCAGCTACAATTCATCAACTAGATTTTGTAAAGAATCTAATATTTTAGAACCTGAATTTGACAATAGAATGCCCATAGGTAGGGAAAATAAATGGTGAGATTTTGAAAAGTATACTCGAAACCGCTAAGTTAAGAGGATATTTTTTGAAAGATTGCCGTTTAGTTGCCCTATATATGGGTGTTTTATTGTCGAACTCAGGTTTATAGGGTGAAACAATGTTAAATATTGCTTCTTTCCTAAAACTCTTAAAAGAGTCTTTTAGGGATTTAATGCCAATTATATTGGTAATTTTATTTTTCCAACTTGCTATTATCCAAACTGTACCTGACAACTGGTTAAGTACAGCTATTGGTTTAGCTATTG
>Ga0256837_1002930_pt1 | contig 10109 bp, 13 predicted proteins | sample 4562384metaG_FD_185976 | JGI IMG/M metagenome (GOLD analysis project Ga0256837, IMG submission 185976) | Hydrothermal vent microbial communities from Guaymas Basin, Mexico - 4561-384 | ecosystem: Environmental > Aquatic > Marine > Hydrothermal vents | place: Mexico: Guaymas Basin | collected... | reverse complement strand
TTTAATGGTGGAGACGTGCGGGATGTACTTAAGTGTTATATAGGCTGTTAATCTATCCTGTTAGTATAATTGTACTTAAAAGAGTACTTAAAATTACTGATACAATCTAATGCAATTTCTAAAATGTTCTAATTATATAGTTGTTTATTTTTACTTTATAATTTCTTTTTTGAAATTTTCCAAAAGTTCTTCTGATATTTTGTGAATTTCTATTTTAATATTTTCTTGTTCTTCTTGTAACATGCTTACTTTAGATTTTAGGTTATCAGCTGTTGACTTTATATCTTCATATGAATTATTTAATTTTATATTTATTAAGTTAAGATTATTTGCTAGCTTTATAGCTTTATCTAATTTATCTTCTATTCCATAAGACCAAGAAAATAATAAATTAACTTTTTGTTTTTCTGACACTAAATCATCTATATCAGTGTATGTAAACTTATTCCAACTGATTGATTGAATAAGTTTATAAATTTTAGAGGATAATTCCATCTGTTTGTCTCTTTGTTTCTTCTTTTCCCACTCTAAATATGCTTCATACCCCATAAAAAGTATAGCAGTCAAGAAAAATAATTTAAAATTAATATCTAAATCAAAATAGAGAGAACTAGAGAATACTAAACTCCAAATGATAAGCCAAATTAACTTTCTATTTAATGCATATACTTTGTAATTAATAGAATTTTGTCGTTGCTTTTCATCATCTGATAGTTTTTGAAGAACAATCTCATAGTTGTGGGGATTAATATACAATACAATATTTTCCAATTTATCTAATTCTATTTCAACTGTTTCTTCTGATAAAAAGTTCCCCTCTATTTTTCTAAAGATAGCTATATAACCATCAATATCAATTAATCTAAGGTCTTTATCAACAAAAATAACACCATACTCTCTATAATTAAGTATTTCCAATTTATTTTTTAAGTAGATACTTTTTGTCAATTCTGGATATAAGGAATCAACTATTTCATCACTTGTAAACTGTTTAGTTTCTGTTTCATTATCAATATTTTCTTCAAAAGTATCATCACTATATGTCATAGATACTTCTACAATATGGTGGTTAATAACTATTTCAACTGCTTCATAAAAATGTTGAAGATCTGTATTATCTGTATTTGATAATATTGTACTTAGTTCATTAATCATTTGTTCAGATTTTTCTTCTACAAAATGAGACAATAAACCTTGGCTCGTTAACTTTATATATTCATTGTTATTATCATCTTCTAATTTTATTAAAATCATAGCTTTAAAGTGTTCTCGTTGTTTTAATAACTCTTCTTCCATGTTCTCTCTCATTTACTGTTAATTATGACATATAGGTTGTTACATCATAAAAAGTTTATCTCTAAGACACTGTCATCAAACTTAACTTATAGGTTAAGGTTACTATCGTATGCAAGAGTTTTCAGATGTGTCGCAAGAATATATTAATGAGCAATATATACGAATATCTTGTAATGTTAAAAATATTCGTATTCTTAATAAGTATACACAAGAACAACTAGCACTATCAATGGGATTTTCAACTGCTACTTTTTATACTAATGCAGAATATAATAAAAGAGATAAGCACTTTACTATTGAACATCAATTAAAATATCAAAAATACTAGATGTTGGTGTGGAAGATTTTTTTAAAGATTATTATATAATCACTTTTCATAGGAAGTTTTATTTCTTTATATGGGTAAATAAACTCTTATCTTTGTTCTAATAGATATTTCACTTCCTGTAAAAGTAAATAGGGTAATACCCATATAAAAACTAGGTATGACCCTCCGCTTAAGTTTCATTAATTATGTGTTTCACCCTCAAAACACTCAGAAAAGGCTCATAACTCTCTTATATCTCCAATAGTAGTTGTATAAACATAAATATCATTGGAGAACATAGGTATAATTTCATAAAATATTAAAATAAATGTTCTTATAATTTTTTCATTTCTTAAGACCTTTAATTTAGCCCTGTTTTATGATGTTTGTGAGTGCTTTTAAATAAGAATTATATATTCTGTAGTAAAACATGGAATTGAAGCCGTTATGCATGGTACTAAATTAGGTAAATCTTCTTTTTTTAAGGTTGCGAAACTTAAAGTGCTTTATGAAATAGTTGTTAAAACACCTATTTGACTCGTGTATTAGGTGCTTTGTGGCTTATTTTTAGCTTCCCATTCTTTTATTGCTTCTCTTCTTATTTCAAGTCTTAGTTTCTCGATGTATTCATCTAGTCTTTTTTTATGTACTTTAAAACTTGAAGATAATAGTTGTTCCATTGTAAAGATACTCCCTAAGTATGGATATTTTTTAAACATTGGAGCAACTGCCTTTTCAAACTCTCTTTCTTTTTTGTTACCCTTATAATCTTTTAATACTTTTACTTCTATCTCTTTTAATGCTTCTTCTCTAAAAATAGGCTCCTGCTTGTTAAACTTTTTGAACTTATCTTGCATAAATTCTTGGTATACATCACTCTCATGCTTATTCTTTTTGTATGCACTACTTTTTACAACTGCATTGATAATATCTTCTCTATATTGGTCTTGGAAGTGTGAAAGGCTAGTATAAAATTCTACTCCCTTTTTTATCAGTGCTTCCATGTCTAACACTCTTGTATCATTAATTGCTTTAGTAACTGTTTTATGTGTCACTCCAAATTCTTTGGCAAGTACACTTCTCTTAGTGTATGGATTTCGTTTGTGTGCAAGATAAATTTCTTCTCTTATTTTTTTGCTTATGCTCATTTTATCGCTCCTGTTCTAATGATTTCATACAAAATCGCCTACAATATGAGTGTCATAGTATGTGATGTATTGCTCCACTTGTTCTTCGTTAATATGTCCTAGCGTTAAGCCTATAGCACTCTGCTCAATCTTTTCTACATTGTAATAGTATGTTGCAAAAAGATTGCGAAACTTATGTGGTGTGTATTGGTTTAATAGGGGTTCTATATGGGTGTTCCCCTCTCTTTTAAAGTAATTTATCATCTTGTTTTTTAACTTTTTAAACTCATAATCAAAGCTACTAATATGTATTTTATTTCTATATTTCAAGACATAATCTGTACTCTTTGGTGCTTTAAAAGAAGAAGAAGTATTACTTTCAAAAAGATCATGAAGAGCAGATATAGTGTTAAGCGATAGTTTAAAAGTAAGTTCTCTCCTGTTCTTAGCAGTTTTCGCAGGGATTAGACAACTTTCTGTTTTAAAATTGATATCGCACCATCTCATTTGATAAATTTCATTCTTTCTTCTTGCTTGCTCTACTAACATAAACCCCATTACTCTAAAGAGAGGGTTATCCTCAATTTCAAGTAAGTAATGAGTTACTGCTTTAAAGACTGCACGAGCTTCCTTAATAATAAACTTTTGCTCTTCTTTGTCTATTTTTACTTTATGCTTTTTAAGTATAGGACTTCTTTGAATATATCCACATTCAATGGCTTCACTAAACACTTGTGAAGTGATTCCAAGTATTTTATGTTGTCGTGATTGAGATAAATGCTCTATCTTTTTGATGATAGTTTCAATGTGACTGCTTTTGATTGCAAAGATAAGCTTACTACCGATACTTTTTCGCAGGTGCTTCTTGTATATTTGTAGTAGTTCAACTCTATAATTTTTACTGCTTTTTCTTTTTACAAGCTCTTTAAATAGGTATTCAAAGGTTTTACTTTGCTCTTGTTTTAGACTTGATGGCATTAGTATTACCTTTCTTTTAAAAAAGAACTACATCGAGTAGATTTGTCTTTAAAGTTTTTCACTAAAAGAGGTTCTACCCAATACTCATAAAGAGATGCTTCATCAAGGTTTATATTTCTCTTACATGAATTACACATCTCGTTAGTTTTTAAATAACTTGCACAAGCCCTTTCATTGAGTTCTAATCTGTAATTTGTCGGACTTTCATTAAGATTTTTATCCATCTTATTTAATAGCATTAGCTCTCTCCTGTACTGATTGTTTTATCTGTTCAAATGCTTTATGATATTCAGTTTCTAATGAAATATGTTTATCTATCTCTTTTATGATTAACTCTTGTAATATTTCTATTTTCTGCAATGGATTAAATAAATTGTCTTTTCTAATGTCTTCTAATCCAAGAGCAATAGTTATCAACTTATTAAATTTTGGATAGTAATAATCAAACTCCTTTGTTGTACCTGTTACCCCTTTTTGAATCTTGACTATTTCAATATATTTTTCAACCCAATGTTTGAATAGCTTATCTAATCTTTGTTTTGACATATCAAACCTCACTCTTTGGAGGAAAATACTCTTTAAAAAACTTTTTTACTTGATTATCTGTTTCAATAATTATCTTTTGAACTTCATCCTTTGATGGAGTGTATGGCTTAGTGTTCTGCTTATCAAGTCTTGAAAGATAGTGTGCTAGTTTTATATGAGTTTGTCTCTCTTTGACTAACTGCTTTAACCTGTTGATAGTTCTTGCAAAGATTATAGTGATTGGCAATGAGCAGATTTTTAACTCTTCAACAATTGCTATTTTCTCATTATCTGTAAACTTACTCATTTTTGCATGAAAAGCTATAGATTGTAATTGATTGTAAAAATGCTTAATTTCTTGTTCTGTATAAAAACAATTCCAAGTTTTTCTTCTTTGTTTTATCTGCTCTTTTGATTTTTTCTTAGCTTCTTTTTCTTGTAAATCTTGTGGAGTGTTTTTACTTATAAAATCTATAAATTCACTAACACTAAATTTACTTTTTTCTTGCTCACTTTTTTTGAGTAGATTTTGTACTCTTGTATTTATTGCTTTAAAAATTAACTCTTCTTTTTTCTTACTTCTTTTAAGTGAAATAGAGATATTTTTCTTTTCAATTTCCGTTGCTGTAAAATCATTTTTTTCTAAAAGAGTGATGATTTTTAGCTTTAATTTTTTGTATGATTTCATCTGTTTTTACTCCTTATTTTTACTCTGTAAATTTTCTGAATTTTTTATGCTTCGGACACGGTTTCGGACACAAAACTAAGCCCCTATATTACGGGGTTTAAAGCACCTCTGTGTCCCATATTTTTTTCGGACACTTTTGGGACACTAAGAGGAAACCCCTATAAATAGGCATTTAGCTCTTTTTTTGTGTCCGAAACTATAAAAAAGTACTAAATAATCGTGAAAAAAGTGTCATCATTTGTTCTTCTACCATGTATTGGTTTTTTACCTTTTGTCTCAAACATTTGTGAGTCAAGTCCTCTCATCCTTTTCATAATAATTCTTGTAGTGATTTCTTTTTCATCATCTTCATTATGAGTTTTATTAAAAAGCTGTGTGAGTTGTTTTATTGATATTTCATTTGATAAGAAAATCTTTTTTACATGATCTAAATATATCTCTTCGCCTGTATCTATTAATGTCTCAAAATAATCAATATCTTTATCTTTGATAGCTGTTAAAAATAAAGAAAATCTATCGTTAGTATTAGAGACAATACTTCTTTTTGCAGGTGTATCAAGTGCAGTGTTATAAAGTTCCCAATCAACATTATAAGACTTAAGCATTTTTGCAAAATCAGTAAGTTCTTTTTTTATTGCTAAAATTGTTTCGTTAGTATTCCAACCAAGTTTTCTTATATTCCCACCTGTTTGAAATACTGTAAATCTTCTATCTGTAACAGATATTTCAAGAGGGGCAACTTCATTACTTGTTATGAGGATATTTCCAAACACTTCTGTTGTCTTTGCATCTTTGTTCTTTGCTTCCATCTGTATCAATCTATCTGTAATTAAAACCTTGATAAAGTTTATAACTGCTCTTCTTCCTTTTGGGTCGTGTGCAATTTCATTAAGGTTAAAAAAAAGCTTTTCTCCTATCCAATCTTTAAAATTAGAATTTAATCTATCATCATCTACTGTTATAGTGAATTTTTCTCCGAATAAAGGAGCTATTATCTGTTCCATTAAAATACCTTTACCTGTTCCCTCTACTCCTCGTAATACAAGAGCCACATCAGACTTCTTAAGTGTTTGAAAAAAACCAGCTAACCAATTTATTGTCCATCTTAAGTTGTCTATATTATTTCCACAAAGATGATTGAGAAGTTTTAGAGTTGTAGTCGGTTCTTTATAATGTGAAGCTTTTAATTTTATATATGATGATGGATTGAAAGATGTTCTATACCACATATTATTATGTGTATAAAATTCACTTGATGCAAATGGTGTAAATAACTCTTCAATCATTAAAATATCAGTAGGATATATGTCAGGAGGTGTTGAGTTTTCCCCTGTTCCAACACCTTTAAAGATTAAAACTGATTTTTTCAAGTAATTAGATAAGACTGTTTTTGCTTTTTCTGTAGGTAACTTATTTGGTACTTCCTCATAAGTTCTACGAAAATATAAATCTCCATTGGGGTTCATCCATACTGCACCACCTTTAGTATTGATATTTTGAATAGTCTTATTTCTTTTCGCAGAGCTAGACACCCAATTATTAATCTGAAACTTACTGAAATCTGTTATAATATCAGTATCGTTTTTATTAACACTTTCAGTCTCATTCCCGTGAGACTGTTTCTTAAAATCATCTCTTCCCATATCTAGTACTCCTGTAATTTTTCATTAGTAAATATCCTTATAATGCTCTAAAGCACTCACAAAAGTTCTCGCACCATCAGCCCAACACTCAACACAATCCGATAAATCTATCTTGCTCTTTGCATACTTTATGTTTTCACTCTCTAAAAACTTTTTTAGGTCTATAATACTTATCTCTTTTGCTACACAATTGAGCTGTTCTGCTAGATTTTGCATACACTCAACACCTTTCATATTCTTATCATCTAAATCAGGTATAAAACATACTTCTCTATCTTTTAATAGTGATAGTTCATATTCTGTGAACTGTTTATAATTTACTGTTTGAATCATCAGTACATTAAATGAGTAAGTATCATCATAATCAAGTAGGAGAGCAGTCAAATAATCGTGAACACCCTCAACTACATAGATAGGGGTGTGATTTGCTTTTATATTGATTAAACATTGTTTGTTAGGGTGTGTATTTTTTGCAGTAATCCACTTACCAGCACCGACTCTTCTTCTTTTATAGGAAATAAGCTGCTGCGAATAGTTGTGTATCTTGATAATGAGTGTTTTATGTTTGAAATCAAAGGTTGTTGCACTCTTGAATTTGTCTAGTGATTGTTTTGAAGCTTGGCTGAATAGCCAAAGTGGAGCTATGGCTAAAGCTTCTCTCTTATAATCTAAATGAGAAAAACTTTGATACTGTTTGAAGCTATCAAAATAACTAATATTTTTAGCTATTTCTTGAAGTCTAGCCTTATCTTTTTCTATATCATCAGAATTTGGTGCATAAGTATCTTTTTTTTGCACTATACTTGCACGAGGTTCAATTATTGTATTCTCTGTTATACCTAAGTATACTTTTATGTACTCTAAGGCTTCTTTGAAAGTTAAATTGTGGAACTCTTGCAGGACATTGAATATGTCTCCGTGAAAGTCAGCACCATAATCGTGTATTGTGCCATCTTTATTTATAATCGCACTAGGAGTCTTTTCATCTCTCAATCTAAATTTAAAATCACGAGTACTAATCGCATAGCCTAATTGTTCTAGTAAAGATACAATACATTCTCGTGTTAGCATTTCTTTCAGTTGCTCTGCTGAAATTGTATTTATGCTCTTACTCAAAATATAAACCTAATTTAATATAGGTACAACTTTTAGTAATTTTTTTAATAAATAAGTACTCTTTTAAGTACAACTTTTCAATAAAATAATTTATAGTGCTTAATTTAGGGATAAGTATGTTCCTGTAAGTTCCACCGCTAAACATATTGTGCTTCCATCCAGGCTAAAATTTCAGTATTTCGCCAAACACTTTTACGGGATGAGATTTTTATTTGTTTTGGAAATTCCCCTAAAGATATAAGTTCGTAAATTTTGCTCTTTTGTAGTGCGACTTTTTCTATTACTTGTTTTATATCCATAAATTTTTCTTCACTCATCATAAATCCTTTTTAGTTCCATTTGTTTAAATGGATTGATACGGAATTATATATTTAGTAGGTTTTTAATGTAAGGTAAAAAACTCTCCATCTTTGTGAGGTTTTTTAATAGAGGGTGATATGAGAGGTTATAAGGAGTTATATATTTTTATGAGTTTGTTGATTGTAGAAAATTTATCTTTTGTTACTATAAACATCAGAGCTTTATTTAGAAAGATAGCTATTTCATCAGCTCTTGTTGTCTTAATGTTAAGTTCTTTTAATTCTTCTTTTACATTGGCACATATTTTTTTAGATAATTGTTTAGCAGTATAAAAATTATCTTGTTCAATCGTCTTTTCTATTTCATTATATAAAATAATTTCTTCATCCAAATACATATTTTTTTTAAGCTGAACTCTAAGCTCCTTAATGTTATCTAGTAAGCTTTGTTTAACTCTCTTATGATGTTTTTCAGTTGGCTTTGATTTTCCTTTTAGTGATTGGCTTGTAAATAAAAGTGTATGTAAAATTATTTCATTTTCTAACTGATTATCTTTCAACTCAAAATAATCTTTAGATTCTAATCTTTTAACTATTTGAATTACTACACATTCTGAAAAATTGAGTTTATTTTTCTTTTGCAAGTTCTTGTACCTCTGTAAGATAATCACTCCACCAAGTCATCATTTGTGTTCTTTCATCAAGATACTTAGCTCTATTGTATGCTTGTGACACATTACTACCAACAGTATGTGCAAGTTGAGTTTCAATTACATCGTGTTGATATAATCCTTTCTCATGAGCAATAGTAGAAAATATACCTCTAAAAGAATGAGCTACAATTTCATCTCTGCTATAACCTAGTCTTCTTAAAGCTCCAACAAGTGCATTATCGCTCATAGGAGAAGTTTTACTTCGTGTTGATGGAAATACAAGCTCACTATCATTATCTTGTTTTGCTTTTTCTAGTAAATCTAAAACTTGTTTAGATAATGGAACTATTAATTCTTTTTTTGTTTTCATTTTTGATGGAGGGATAACCCATTGCTTAGCTTTAAAGTCTATTTCATCCCATCTAATAAAACGAATGTTGATAGGTCTTACAAAAGTATGAGCAATCATTGTAAGTGCAAGTTTTGTTTCCTTATTCCCTGTGTATGCTTCAATAGATAATAATAGTTGTCCTAATTCTTTAGGTTTTGTGATGATAGGATAGTGAGTTGCTTTTCTTGTTCCTAAGACATCTTTCATCTTTATATCAGCAGTTGGGTTTCTTTCAATATCATCAGGATAATTACTTAGAGCTACTTCAAATACTCTCTTGATTGAGCTAAATACTTTTTTTGCACTTTCAACGGCATCACGATTTTTCATATTGTGCATAATTTCTATAATATGCTTTGCCTTAATATCATTCATAGGCATATCGCCTATTATCGTATAAACATCTTTTTTAAACCCTTTTACTGTTCTAGTAATATGTGTATCACTTAAATCAGAGCTTATTTTATCTATGTACCACTCTGCCCACTCTTTAAAAGTTTTTTGTACAACTTCTTCTTTTTCTTGTACAACTTTTTTAGCAAAAGGATCAGTATTCTCATTTGCAAGTATATTCCTAGCAGTATCCCTTTTTTCCCTTGCATTTGCAAGTGTAGTATCAGGATATGTGCCTAGAGATACTTTCTTTACTTTGTCATTGTAGTTATATCTAAATCGCCACCACTTGCCACCATTCTTATTTATTTCAAGATACATACCTGTACCATCGGATAAAGTGTATGTCTTTTCTTTAGGCTTAGCATTTTTGATTTGTGTTTCTGTAAGAGGTTTAACCGTTCTTGCCATTGTACAACTCCTAATTATTTGTACAAGTTTACAAAGTTGTACTTAAAGAAGTACTTAAAATAATGGTTTTATATGTACAACTATGGAATTATACGGATTAATGAGATTGGACAAAGTCCGACTTTTAGGGGTTAAATTGAGGTTTTAAGGATTGTTTTGGTGGAGACGTGCGGGATCGAACCGCAGTCCTAAAGCTGACTATCTACAACGTCTACATGCTTAGAGAAGTTGTTAAAATCTTATCTTGCTTCACACAACTTGCAAAGCTACACAAGACCAGCC